>ENA-OSJC01003612-OSJC01003612.1-marine-metagenome-genome-assembly--contig:-NODE-3612-length-10963-cov-4.073397_pt1 | contig 10963 bp, 11 predicted proteins | sample MGYA00237885_ERZ534234 | MGnify/ENA primary metagenome ERZ534234 (study PRJEB26413, sample SAMN06343907) | marine metagenome | isolation source: coastal waters | place: Atlantic Ocean: West Antarctic... | reverse complement strand
TTCGTAGAAAAACTTTATTAGGATTATAAATGGCTTCAGATGATTTAGCTCACCTTCTATTAAGTAGATTTGGTAGCTTAGAAAATATGCGAAGAACTTGGGAATCCCATTGGCAAGAGATAGCTGATTACGTTGTTCCGAGAAAAGCTGATGTTACAAAAACAAGATCGGCTGGTGATAAGCGTACTGAACTTATTTTTGATGGTACAGCTATTCATGCAGCAGAATTAATGTCAGCATCCCTTCATGGAATGTTAACTAACGCTTCGACTAAATGGTTTAGTTTACGCTTCCAGGATAGATTTCTTGATGGTGATGACACCGCTAAAGAATGGCTTGGTGGCGTTGAAGATGTAATGTACCAGGCCTTTTCAAGATCAAACTTCCAAGAGCAAATACATGAATTATATCATGACCTAATAACCTTTGGTACTGGTGTTATGTTTGTTGAATCTGATGATGAGTTTCAATTAAGGTTTTCCACCAGGCACATATCAGAATGTTATTTATCTGAAGATGAAAATGGCAGAGTTGATACAGTTTATAGAAAATTTAAGATGCCAGCCAGGGCAGCAGTATCACGATTTGGTGCAGCGGCTGTTCCGCAACGTATCTTAAAAATGATTGAACGAAACCCTTACGAAGAAATTTCATTAATACATGCGGTCTATAAAAGAGATGATAGAGATGTAACCAAAGTTGATGCACTCAACAAACCCTTTGCTTCAGTCTATATGGATCAAGAAGAAAAAAAGATATTATCAGTAAGTGGCTTTGATGAATTTCCATACACAGCGCCTAGATTTTTAAAGGCATCTTTCGAGATTGGTTATGGCAGATCTCCAGCTATGACTGCACTCCCAGATATTAAAATGTTAAATAAAATGTCTGAAGTAACTATTAGGGCTGCACAAAAACAAGTTGATCCTCCACTTCTTGTTCCAGATGACGGATTTATCCTCCCCATAAGAACTGTTCCTGGCGGCCTTAATTTTTATAGATCTGGTTCAAGGGATAGAATAGAGCCATTAAATATAGGCGCTAACAATCCTTTAGGATTAAATATGGAAGAACAGCGTAGAAAAGCTATCCAATCGGCTTTCTACGTTGACCAACTAATACTTGGTCAAGGTCCTCAAATGACAGCTACGGAAGTTGTCCAGAGAACTGAGGAGAAGATGAGATTGCTTGGGCCAGTATTGGGAAGGCTGCAAGCTGAACTATTACAACCTCTAATTAATCGCTGCTATAATATTCTAGTAAGGCAAGAAGCTTTTGAGCCAGCTCCAGAATTTATGCAAGATATAGATATTGACATTGAATATGTGTCTCCATTGGCAAAGGCTCAGAGACAAGGTGATGTTCAATCAACGCTCCGTTTATTAGAATTAATGACACCGCTAGTTAATGTTGACCAAAGTATCCTAGATTATATTGATACTGATGGATTAACCAAGCACATGGTAAAAGCCTTATCAGTTCCAGCAACCGCTATTAGAGGTGATGAAGAAGTCGCTGAAATACGACAACGTAGAGTAGCGGAACAAAAGCAACAGCAAGAAATGATGCAAGCGCAACAAGCCGCAGAAGCCGCTGGCAATGCAGCTCCAGCGTTACGAGCTGTAAATAATATGGAGCAAACTTAATGTCACCAGAAGATTTAAGAGCTTCGTATAAGCAAGCGTTATCGAGCAAAGATGGTCAAACTATTTTAAAAGATATGGAAGCAAGATTTCATATGTTTGGATCTACCTATTCACCAGATCCTACTGAGACAGCCTACAGAGAAGGACAGCGAACTGTAGTGCTATTTTTAAAATCAATGCTGCAAGAAGTGAAACAAAGAGAGGAAGTAGTAGTCAATGAGTGAAGAAGCACAGATAGCGGAAGCTCCATCCCAAGTTGATGTTGGACAAGCTCCGTCTGCGCAGCCAGTTAATGATTGGCGCTCAGATATTCCAGAAGATATAAGAGGTCATAAATCTTTAGAAACAATTAATGATGTAGGATCACTTGCTAAGTCTTATGTTAACGCACAATCTATGATAGGCGCTGACAAGGTTGTAAAGCCTGGTAAGTTTGCCACATCAGACGATTGGAATAGTTTTTATGACAAAGTTGGTAGACCAGCTAAAGCTGAAGATTATCAATTAGAAAATAAATTGCCAGAAGGCCAAGCTGAAAACGCTGATATGGTTAATTGGTTTAAAAATACAGCTCATAAGGTAGGGTTATTACCTCACCAAGCGCAAGCAATGTTGAATGAATACAATGAATTTAACGGAAATCAAGTCTCGCAGACTGCAAATGTTACAGAAGATCAGATAGCGGCTGTGGAAGTTGACTTAAAAAAAGAATATGGCCAAGCGTTTGACGATAGAATGGCTGTTGGCAAAGGTGTTTTAGAAAATTTTAGCTCTATTCCAGTAAATGAATTTGAAGATTTACGTTTAGAAAATGGAATGAAGCTAGGAGATCACCCAGCTATTATTAAAACTATGGTCAATATTGGACAATATATGAAAGAAAAAATGGGTGAAGATACGTTAGCTGGTGTTAAAACTACTGGTGGCCTATCTCCAACTGAAGCTAATAGTAAGCTTGCAGAACTAACATCATCTAATACGCCTTATTGGGATGCAAAACATCCACAGCATAGCTTCTTTGTTGAAGAAGTCTTGAGATATAGGGAGATGCAGTAATGGATGACGAACAAGAATTAAGGCTCGAAGTTTTAAGATTAGTTCTTGAAACTGGATCTAATAGGATTATTGACAATCCACTTGAACGAGCTGACAAGTATTTGCAATGGTGTAAACAAGAAGGCAAGCCAGACAAAGGTTCTTCAAATAAAACATCCGCAAGTGTAGTCGAGATAAGCAATGGCCCTCGCAAAAATAAGTAACCTTACGTCTGGATTCCCCAGGTAGCGTTTTAATTTAAAATTAACAATGGAGACTCAAATGAGTACACAAGTAACTACAGCTTTTGTAAATCAGTTTAGTTCTAATGTTCAGTTATTATCGCAGCAAAAAGGTTCACTTTTGCGTGGTGCTGTTTCAGAAGAATCTGTAACTGGTGAGAAAGCATTTTTCGACCAAGTAGGAAGTGTTGCCGCTATTAAGCGTACTTCCAGACATCAAGACACACAAATTCTTGATACACCTCATAGTAGAAGACAAGTAACTATGGACACTTACGAATGGGCGGATCTTATAGATGATGCTGATAAAGTAAGAATGTTGATAGATCCTACTTCAACTTATGCTCAAGCGGCTGCGGCTTCAATGGGTAGAGCTATGGATGATGCAATTATAGCAGCGGCTACTGGAACATCAAAGACTGGTGCAAGCGGTGGAACATCAACTGATATGATTTCTGGAAACATCATTGCACATGGATCTGCTGATTTATCAGTAGCTAAATTAATCGCTGCAAAAAAAATCTTAGATGAAGGTTCTGTTGATCCTTCTATCCAAAGATATATTGCAGTTGCACCAGCTCAAGTGGAAGCTTTACTAGGAGTAACTTCAGTCACAAGTTCTGACTTCTCCAATATAAAAGCTTTAGTACAAGGTGAAGTTGACACTTTTCTTGGATTTAAATTCATCATGTCTACAAGACTAGCTGTTGCTTCAGACATCAGAACTTGTTTTGCATGGGCAGAAGATGGATTGAAATTAGCTGTTGGTAAAGACGTTATGGCCAAGATTGATGAGAGGGCAGATAAATCCTACTCAACCCAGGTCTTTTACTGCTCCACATTCGGAGCTACACGAATGGAAGAAGCTAAAGTGGTTTCTGTCCTTTGTGATGAATCAGCATAGGAGGGCTAAGATATGACTACAAGAAACTCAACTCAAGTAGCTAACTTTGAAGCTAGTCCAGTAATTATGAATGATGCAAGTTTGTATTCTGGCGTGGTAAGAATTGCTCAAGGAACTTTGGAATTGGTAGCTGGTGACAGCACAGACAATGACATTGTAATGCTTGCTGCTATTCCAACACACGCTACAGTTCCATCTATTAAAATAGGATCTGATACGCTTGGTGGTTCATGTACTTTTAATGTTGGAATCTATACATCAGCTGGTGTTGTAAAGGATGAAGATTGCTTTGCAACCCTTGTTGCTGATGCAGCGGCTATAACTGAACTACGTTATGAAGTGGCGGCTATTGAAACAACTGGGCAAAAACTTTATGAAATAGCTGGTGATACAGTAGATCCAGGTGGTTTCTATTATATTGCAGTAACTTTTGCTGCAACTGGTGGTACTGCTGGAACTATGTCTTACATAATAGACTATGTTGTAAACTAACAAAAAACTTGGACAGCGTAGTAATGCGCTGTCCTTTTTTATAGGAATTTAATATGGCTTCAGCAGTTGATATATGTAACTCAGCATTAAATATGATTGGTGCATCTACTATTCTTGCTCTTAATGAAGATAGCAAGGCTGGCAGAGTGTGTAACCAGCGTTACCAATTTGTCAGAGATAGTGTCTTTAGAGCGCATCCTTGGAACTGTTTAATAACTAGGCAAGTGTTAGCTTCAGATTCAGTTGCGCCAAGCTTTACCTATTCTAATCAATTCACATTGCCAACTGATCCATTTTGTTTGAGAGTGTTAAAGCTTTCAGATCAAGAAATAAAATTTGAAATAGAAGGTCGCAAACTTTTATGCGATCAAAGTACAGTTAATTTAATCTATGTTGCTAGGATCATTGATCCAAACCAATACGATCAGTTATTAATTAATACAATCGAAGCGGCTATGGCAGCTGATATTGCTTACGCTTTAATTGGAAGCACAACTTTAACAACAACATTAAATGGAATATATAGAAGTAAACTAACAGAAGCTAGATTTGTTGATGCCACAGAAGGCAACACAATAAATACATCTAGTATTGCAGATAGTGATGTTCTGGCTGCAAACACATTTATTAATGCGAGGTTGTAAATGGCGAAAGCTTCACCGACCTTAAATAACTTTACTGCTGGTGAGTTATCACCCAGGCTTGATGGTCGAACCGATATAGCTAAATACTTTAATGGTTCAAAAAAGATGCAGAATTTTACTATTCACCCTCATGGTGGAGCTAGTCGTAGGCCTGGAACGATCTACGTTAACACAGTAAAAGCCAGCGCAAACGCCACTAGGTTAATTCCTTTTGAGTTTAACGTAGAGCAAGCCTATATATTAGAATTTGGTAATTTATATTTTAGAATACATAAAGATGGAGGAACAGTTGCAAGCGGAGGTTCAGTTGTAGAAGTTACCACTATATATACTTCTGCTCAAGTGGCTCAAATAAAGTTTACGCAAAGTGCAGACGTTATGTATTTAGCGCATCCAGCTCATCCAGTTTATAAAATTAGTAGAACTAGTCATACCGCTTGGACAATAACTATTGTGGCCTTTAGGCGTGGACCTATGCAAGACAATAATACGTCATCCACAACTCTTACTTCAAATGGAAGAACTGGTAACGTCACTATAACAGCTAGTGCATCAAAGTTTCTTGCTACGGATGTTGGAAGATTAGTAAAGCTACATGATGGTTTTGCTAAGATATCTGCATTTACTAATGCAACTACTGTCACAGCAGCAGTTCAAGAAAATACGTCTGGCAGAACTGAATTGATGCCTAGCATGACTGGAACAACATTAAGTTTTGCAGAAGGTGATCCAAGTGATACTGGTTTAGAACATAACGATAGAATAGTAGATAGTGCAGCAAACTTTGTAAAAGAAGGTTTTAAGGTAGGGCAAAAGGTCGTTATTACTGGCGCTGGTACGTCTGCTAATAATAATTCATCAGCATTACTTGTCCAGGTAACAGACGATACAATGTTGTTTGCTCCTTCTGTTGATGTTGTAAACGAAGCCGCTGGAGAATCAATAACAGTAGCTGGTAAATTAGAAGCTGATGATAACTTTAGTCTTGGAGCTTTTTCTACAACAACTGGATTCCCAGCTTGCGTTTCGTTTTATGAAGAACGCTTGGTATTTGCAGCAACAACGAACCAGCCACAAACAGTATTCTTTTCTGTAGCTGGTGACTTTGAAGATTTTGCAGATGGCATAAACGCTGGTGATGCTCTTAGCTATACTATTGGATCTAGCCAGGTTAACGTCATACGATACCTTGCTTCATCTAGGGTTTTAATTGTTGGAACAAGTGGTGGTGAATTTGCAGTATCGGCTAGTGGGTCTGCTGAACCATTAAGTCCTACAAACGCACAGATTAAAAGACAAGCTAGTTATGGAACAGCAGACATACAGCCTATTAATGTTGGACCAGTAACTTTATTTGTTCAAAGAGCTTTAAGAAAAATTAGAGAGTTAGTCTTTAACTTTGATACGGATAGTTATAATGCACCAGATTTAACGATACTAGCGGAACATATAACTGAAACTGGTGTTGTTGAAATGGCTTGGCAGCAAGAACCAGATAATGTGATTTGGTGTACGCTTACTAATGGTTTTTTAGTTGGGATGACGTATAGACGAGAAGAACAAGTGGTAGCCTGGCATGAACATATACTTGGTGGTCATTTTGGCAATGCAACGATAACTGTTTCTGACTATGCAAATATAGCAATAAATACGACAATTAAGGTTACTAAAACTAATGGTGAAACTATAATTTTTACTTCTGAAGCGGCTGGTGGTTCTGCTCCAGCTGATACAACATTTGGCTTTAGACCTAACACAAACAATAACACTACAGCGGATAATATATTTACTAGAATAAATGCACATCCAGATTTTACAGTAGCTAATCCTTCAGCGGCTATTGTCACAATAACTGAAACGTCACCTAAAACTACTGGTTATACCACTATCGAAACGAGTGATCCAACCAGGCTTACATCAACTAATCAAGGAAATGCAGTTGTTGAATCTATAGCAACTATCCCAGGAACAGCTGATGAAGATGATCTTTATATGATTGTTAAAAGAACAATAAATGGAGCAACAGTTAGATACATTGAATATTTAAGTAACTATGAGTTTGGAACTGATATAAAAAATGCTTACTTTGTTGATTGTGGTCTATCTTATAATAGTACAGCAACAGCATCTATATCTGGATTAGGTCATTTAGAAGGTGAAAAAGTAGTCTTGTTAGGTGATGGTTCAACTCATCCAGACGTAACAGTAGCTTCTGGTGCAATAGCGTTATCAAGATCAGTACAAAAAGCTCATATAGGTTTTAATTATATTTCAAATTTACAAACTATGAGACTTGATGCTGGAGGTACAGAAGGAACGTCACAAGGGAAAACTAAAAGAATTAATAATATAACATTACGTTTATATAAATCAGTAGGAGTTAAGGTGGGATCTTCTGAGACAGAACTAGATTTAATACCTTTCCGTTCTTCCGCTGATGATATGGGTGAAGCTTTAGGAATGTTTACTGGCGATAAGGAAGTTGAATTTAGAGGTGGTTATGATGTTGATGGCTTTGTTTTTGTGCGGCAAGATCAGCCATTACCATTAACTGTATTAGCAATATTCCCAAGGCTTCAGACATTCGATCAATGATAATGGTAGATTACAAGCCAGAACATATTGAATCTATTTTAGATGGCGATATGAGTAAAATGGCTAGAAAATCATTTGGCATGGCTGAAGATATTGCTCATGGATTGGTTGCACCAGGATTAGCTTTTACTGGTTTGATTGATGGCTATGTCATAGCAAGTGCTGGCATAAAACCTTTATGGCCTAGAGTTGGTGAAGCTTGGATAGTGGCTTCAGATAATATGCCTAAGAATAAACTTAGTGTTATCAAACTCATAAAAGAAAACTTTAATGTAATGATTCAAGATAATAACTTTGTTAGAGTTCAAGCTAGTGTAAGGGCGGATTGGCTAGAAGCAAAAAGATTTGCAGAGTTTCTAGGTTTCGAGCATGAAGGCATTATGCGCAAATATGGCCCAGATGGTCAAGATTATTTAAGAATGGCGAGGATTACATAATGGCTCCATATGCTGTACCTTTACTGATTGCTTCAACTGCGGTTACTGCGATAGGCGCTATCCAAGCTGGCAAAGATCAAAAGAAAGCCCACGATTACAACGCTAGTATTAATGAACGTAATGCTCAAGGTAGTGACCAGGCAGCAGAACAGCTCATTTTACAAAATGAAGTTGATGTAAAAAAATTTAGAAATGATTTTGATGACGTTCAAGATGCGACTAGCCAAGCGTTTAGATATAATGGTTGGATGGCCGATACTGGAACACCTCTTAAAGTTGCATTAGCAAACGCTTCTGAAGCAGACGATCAAGTTAATGTAATGCGCTACAATGCAAAAGTTGGAAAGCAAGAACTAAATGAACAAGGAGTACAGCAAAGGATGCAAGGTGAGTTAAACAGAATGTATGGCAGAAATGCTGCAAGAGCTGGTAGATTTAAAGCTATGGGTAGCTTGTTATCTGGTGCTTCAACTTATGCTGGAATGTAAATGAGAGTTCCTACATATAAACGCCAGACAAAGATGACAGCTAAAACTGGTGCTATTAATTTTTCTGTTCAAGCAAACCCAGGAGCGCTATCTGCTGGATCAAACGCAATGGCTCAGTTTGGTGAAACCGCTACTAAAATATCTTTGAATTATCTTGAAACACAATTAAAGATGGAACGCTCAACTGATATTAACGCAAGAGAAAATAAACTTAGAGAAAATTTAAGTAACTTAATAATTGAATCTAATACACAAAGTTTTAAAACCACAACCCAAGCTAACGATTTTTTTGACAGAAGATTTAAAGCGATAAGTAAAACCGCTACAAAGGGAATAACAGATAGGGTTGTTGCATCCCTTATTGGAGAAAAAGTTGCAGATTTAAAACTTATTGCTTCTAATGACTTTAATAAAATATCCAGAATGAAAATAATTGATTATGGAAAGTCTGAAGCTTTAAAAAAAGAAAGTTTATTAATAAATAAAATATCCATATCTTCTGGCGTAGCGTTAGAAGAAGCTAAAAATGATCTTTATGGAAAGAATGGCTTATATAAAACCATGATCTCAGATGGTCTTATAGATCTTGAAACAGCAGAAAAAAGAATAATGGGTTCTAAAAGTAAGTCAGCCAGGTTGACTGTCAATAAGGAATTAGCCGCTGCTGCTTATGGTCAAGATTACAATGCTGCAAATAAAATTGCGGCTCAGTTATTCGATAACACAATGTACCCAGAATTAAAGCCAGAAGCACGAGTCACTTTGCAAAGACAAGCTGATACATTAGGTAATAGGCTAGAAAGACAAGCGGCAAAAACAGATATAAAAGCGGCTAAAGTTGCTGATCTTAAAATTAAAAAGACACAAATAAAAACCAATAGACTTTATAATGACAAGCTTAACAACAATGAGGTCGTAACCCTTCAGAAAATAGAAAGCTTGTATGGTGATAATTTATTAAATGACAAACAATATAATAACATAAGAGAAAGAATTATTGAGGGTGATGAGATTGGAAGTGACCAAGGAACAGTCTTAGAATTTAGAAATGAAATATATGATGCTCAAAATAAATTTGAAATAGAAGTTATTATTGAAAGATATGAAGAAAATTTAGGTAAAGGCAAACCAATTTCATATCAAGATTTTATTTCTCTTAGAGAGTTTGCTGAAGATCAAAAAGCTAAAACACCAAGAGCATTAGAAACTAAAAGATTAAGAGGATTAATTAGAGAAAATGTAGGAACTAGTGCTGGCATGAACTATGGAGTTAATACCTCAGTTAGAGATAACATGATGAGTGCAGATGCCCTAGATACCTTTGATAGATTAATAAATGATAAAGATGTTAATGGTAAAACAAGGATTGTTAGAGAAGTTTATGAAGAAGTTGTAAGCCAGGTAAGAGAAGCTAAATCTACACAAAGCTTTTTATCATTAAACTCAACATCAAGAGGGTTTCTTGGGGATTTTGTGTTTAAGAACAAAAGTGAAGCCGACGTTAAAACCAGACTTAATACGCTTAAAATAGAAATATTAAGTAGCAATAAATTTACCGCTTTAGAAAAAGCCATTGAATTTGAAACAATTAAGCTATTTCAAAATGATTACGAGATAATTACAAATAAATAATTAGAGGTATTTGATATTGGAACAACAATGGTTAAACGATTGGGCGCTTAGAAACCAAAGATCTGAATTAATGAGTGGTGACTTCGCAGAAGTATTAGAGGTTGGTAACGAAAATGGTCTAAAATTTGATAGTCAGTATGTTATTGATACTAACCAACAAGATTTACCAGAAAACCTTGATTTAAATGATAGCGATTTAATTGATAGTCCTGGTTTTCAAAGAGCCAGCGAAATTCTGTATAAAGGATTAAACCCACAGCATTATGAGAAAAAACCAGTTGAAGGTCCAGTTGGTACAATCGGAACTGAATCATATAAAAAACTAAGTAATAAAATAATGTCTATGGATAAAGGTGGACTAACAAAAATACCACAAAACGAAAATGAATTTGCGCATTGGGGTGTCGAGTTTCAAGGATCATTAGAATACAACTTACCTAAAGCTGCGATAAATTATGTTCAGTTAGGCAAGCTTGCAAAAGATAATCCTTTATTAGCTGTGGCATCTCTTGCACTACAAGAAGAATATGCAAAGCTTGGTGTTTCTTGGAATGGCACAAGACGATTTATTTCTGGCATGGCTACAGATCCAACAACGTATGTTGGACTAGGAACTTTAGGTTATGGCTTTATAGGTAGGCAAGGCGCAAAGCAAGTCACCAAAAAAGGATTCACACAATTCCTAAAAAAAGCGTTAGATCCTAGATTGCTTGCAGTATATGAATCTGGTGGTTATGTAGCAGCAGAAGATTATATAAGACAGCAAAAAGAAATTAGATCTCATGAAGCCGATCCTAGAACTGGTAAGTCTAAATTTGATAAAACTCAAAGCCTTATATCAGCTGGAA
>ENA-OSJC01003611-OSJC01003611.1-marine-metagenome-genome-assembly--contig:-NODE-3611-length-10968-cov-3.211551_pt1 | contig 10968 bp, 9 predicted proteins | sample MGYA00237885_ERZ534234 | MGnify/ENA primary metagenome ERZ534234 (study PRJEB26413, sample SAMN06343907) | marine metagenome | isolation source: coastal waters | place: Atlantic Ocean: West Antarctic... | reverse complement strand
ATTTCATAGTATACTATGATATTTATTTAAACATAAAACTATAATAATATAGGAGAATATAGTTATGGCCGAAGAAGCAAAAAAAGCAGAAGATTCTAAAGAAGTAAAATTCACAGATGATGAACTAAAATCATTACAAGAGTTACAAACTAGTTACGGAGAAAAACAATCTATGTTAGGACAACTAGCTGTTCAAAAAATATTATTGAATCAACAGATTGATGCTCTTAATAATAGAACATCAGAAGTTGAACAAGAATATCAAACAACTCAACAAGAAGAACGTGATTTAGTTAAAACACTAAATGATAAATACGGGCCAGGTCAATTAGACCCAGCAACAGGCGTATTTACACCATCAAAATAAAAAAAACCTCTAAATTTAACAGTTTGGAGAAGTTAAGTTATATTTATAGTAGAATAAATTTATTCAAAAATTTTAACTTAGGAGAACCACAATGGCTGAAAGAATAGTTTCGCCAGGTGTATTTACTCGTGAAAGAGATTTATCATTTCTTCCACAAGGGATTAGCGAAATTGGTGCGGCCATTATAGGCCCAACCAAAAAAGGCCCTGCATTTACACCTACAACAATAAATAATTTTCAAGAATTTGAGGAAATGTTTGGGGGAGTCGACCCAAGATTTTATGTTCCTTATACAGCAGAGGCATACTTAAAAAGTGCTGGTGTTGTAACAATAGTAAGAGTTTTAGGTATTGGTGGTTATGCTGCAGATACAATTCAATTAATAGCCTCATTAAGTGGTTCAGATTATGTTAATACACCAACATCACACTCATTAGCTGTATTGGCACCATCACTTGGTTCATCTGGAATTGGTGATTTATCAGCATCAACAATTGAAGGAGCAATTACAGTTCGTAATGGAGAAACTTTTACATTAACAGTTACAGGTAGTAATGTTACAGTTGAAACATATGCATTATCATTTAATACAAGTAGTGATGCTTTTATAGATAAAGTTATCAGTTCAGATGCACAATCAACAAAATCTGGTGGAACAACATCTTCAGTTTATGTATATAAAATCTTTAAAGATAAACCACACAATCTACCAAGTTCAAAACACAGCACTTCAGTTAATCCAAATAACACAACTGCATCACTTGCAGTTACTCAAAATGGTTTAAACTTTACTGGTGGAACAACAACCTTTGATTCAGCTGGTGACGCTTCTGATACAACTTGGACTGGTAATAAAGATTATCAATTTGCAAGAACACCATATATTTTATCTCAATTAGCTAATAGTAAAAGAGAAAACTTATTTAGAGTTTACACTCGTGGTCAAGGTACTGAAATGAACACAAGCTTCAAATTAGGTATGTTAAATATTAAACCAGCCGCAGATGTTGCTGGTTCAGACTTTGGTACATTTTCAGTACAGGTAAGAGTACATAATCCAGGTGGTTCAGATGATGACCAGATATTAGAACAATTTGATAATCTAACATTTGACCCATTATCTTCTAATTTCTTTGCAAGAAGAATTGGTGACAGATGGGTAGAAATAGATTCAAATGGTAAATTAGAATATTATGGTGATTTCCCTAACTTTAGTAAATATATTAGAGTTGGTGATTTTAAGAATATGGTTAAGGATGGCACATTTAAACTTACAAAAACAGTAGTTCCAATGGGATTTGAAGCACCTAAAAATCCAACACCAGGTGGAAGTAATGTTCCTACAGCTTCATATCGTAATCATCAAATAGATGGAAATGGTAATTTTGACAGAAATGTATTTTTTGGATTTGATTTTTCAAATTTAACATCAAGACAATATCTGTCTCCAATACCTGCAACAGCAACAGCTGGTAATAATAAACCCTTCAGTTTGGATGTTTTTTCTACTGGTTCAACAGATGCATCTGAATTAAATGTAACAACATTTGCAGACGGAGCAACTGCTGGTAGACTAAGCATAACTCTTACAAATTCAGCAATACAACAGAGAAAATTCCTTGTTCCTTTCCAATTTGGATTTGATGGAGCAAACCCAGCAGTGGCAGTGAAGACTGGTGGTGATATTGTAAATACAAACACTATGGGATTTGATTTATCAGATTCAGCGGCTAGTGGTTCTGTTGCATACAAAAGAGCTATCAACGCTATCAGTAATCCTGATGAATTTGATATTAATTTATTAGCACTACCTGGTGTAATTCACGGATTACACTCAACGGTAACTAATCACGCAATATCTAAGATAGAGGCTCGAGCAGACGCTTTCTATGTGATGGACGCATCTGGATTAAATGATAGTATAGATACTGTAAAGTCAGCTATTAAGACATTAGATACAAATTACGCTGGTATATATTACCCGTGGGTGAAGATTATAGATAGAGACACTAATAGTCCTCTATTTGTACCACCTTCAGTAGTATTACCTGGTGTAATTAGTTTTACAGATAGTGTAGCTCACGAATGGTTCGCACCAGCAGGTTTGAATCGTGGTGGATTAACAAATGTAACAGAAGCAAAAACAAGATTGACTCACGCAGAACGTGATGACCTCTATGAGAATAGAATCAATCCAATAGCTTCTTTTCCAGGTCAAGGTGTAGTAGTATTCGGACAGAAAACACTACAATCAAGACCATCAGCACTTGATAGAATCAATGTTCGTAGATTGTTAATTGCATTAAGAAAGTTTATTGCAAGTACTTCAAGATTCTTGGTATTTGAACAAAATACATCAGCAACAAGAAACAGATTCTTGAATATTGTAAATCCTTATCTTGAACAGGTACAACAGAATAGTGGTTTAAGTGCATTTAGAGTAGTAATGGACGATTCCAATAATACTCCAGATGTTGTGGATAGAAACCAATTAGTTGGACAAATATTCATTCAACCTACAAGAACTGCTGAGTTCATTGTGTTGGATTTTGTTGTTCAACCAACAGGTGCTACATTTCCTGAGTAAGTTTAACTTATAAATAGATGTAACGTATAATGAGAAGCCCCAATTTCGATTGGGGTTTTTCTTTTTTACTTAAAATTTGTTTAATTGATATTTATTTATGATAGAAATAAAAGACTTTTAAAGCTAGGAGATTATAAATGGCTACATTAGACCCTTCAGAAATTATGTTCACACCATTTGAACCGAAAACAAAAAATCGGTTCATTATGTATATTGAAGGTGTTCCCGCATACTTGATAAAAACTATGAACAGACCAACTATTCAATTCGAAGAGATAGTTTTAGACCACATTAATGTAAAACGATACATTAAGGGTAAAGGTGCGTGGCAACCTATTGATATTACATTATATGACCCAGTTGTTCCATCAGCTGCTCAATCAGTTATGGAATGGATACGTTTAGGACACGAATCGGTAACAGGCCGTGACGGATACTCAGATTTTTATAAAAAAGATATTACTTTTAATATGTTAGGCCCAGTTGGTGATGTAGTAGAGGAATGGGTTCTAAAAGGAACATATATTGAATCTGCAAACTTTGGTGATTTAGATTATGCATCAAGTGACCCAGCTGAGATTACTTTAACACTAAAATATGATTACGCAATCTTACAATTCTAATAGGAGAATACAATGACTGAATGGATAGCAACAAATTGGGAATATGTTTTAATCGCGATTTACGCTTTAGAAAAAATCGTAAAACTTACCCCGACAAAATATGACGATATCGTTTTCGATATGATTCTTAAACCAATCAAAGAGAAATTTGCACCGTCAAAATAATTAGTTATTTCGAACAAAAAGGTTATATTTATAATTGGTTATTAATTTAATACACAAAGGAGTCATTTATGGCTGAATACAAATTCCCTACAGAGATGGTAGACTTGCCATCTAAAGGGTATTTTTACTTTGAAGGTCATCCACTTTCAAGTGGCAAAGTAGAAGTAAAATATATGACCGCAAAAGAAGAAGATATTCTTACCTCTCAGAACCTAATAAAACAAGGTACGGTAATTGATAAGTTATTGGAATCATTAATTGTAGATAAATCAATCAAAATAGATGATATGTTAATTGGTGATAAGAATGCAATTATGTTAGCCGCTCGTATTCTTGGATATGGTAAGGATTATGAATTTGAGTATGATGGAGAAGAACAAACAACAGATTTATCAACACTTGAACCAATAGACTTAGATTTTTCTAAATTAACTAAAGGTCAAAATGAATTTCCATTTAAATTACCAACTTCAGAAAGAGAAATTACATTTAAACTGTTAATTGGTAGTGACGAGATTAATATAGCTAAAGAGATAAAATCAAGAAAAAAGATATCTAAAGAGGAAAATTCAACATTTACTACTCGTCTAAAACATATGATACTTTCAGTCGATGGTAGTTCAGAAAAATCACATATAAATAACTTTATAGATAATGAGTTTTTATCAAGAGATTCATTAGCATTTAGACAGTATTTAACATTAGTTACACCAGATATGGATATGAACACAAAAATTACTGATTCCAATGGAAAGAACATAGAGGTTGCGGTTCCGATAACCGTCCGATTTTTTTGGCCTTCCACCGGAATATAAATTAACAATACACGAGGAAATATTTCAACTAATATTACACTCAAAAGGTGGTTTCACTTTTAGTGATGCCTACAACTTACCTATATATCTTCGTACATTCTATTTAAAACGATTACAAACTTTCTATAAGAAAGAAGCAGACGAATTACAAAAAGAAATGAACAAACATAAGAGTTCATTTAAAAAGTAATTTTCTGTACATTCGATATTTATTATTGAGTTACATTACTCAATTCAATCGGAGAAAAAAATGCCCAAATATAAAAAAATTAGTGAAGGTATACTTGATGCTGTTCTTGGTAAAATGTTTTTACAAATCGGTAAAGGTATGGAATCTGCCACTATAAATAAACTAAAAACCACAGACCCTAAATTAGCTAAACATATGATTGATGTACGTAATAAACGTAAGGAAATTGAAACCTATTTAAAAAAGAACCGTAGATAGGGATAAATAATGGCTGGTATAACTAATAAAGAAAGAGTTGAAAGAAGACGAGCAGATATAGCTGCCGAGAAAAAAGAAATGGGTACATTTGCTGCTTTCAGGCAGGGATTGTTAACGGAAGATTTAGCGTTACAAAAACTTATAACTCAAGAGATTGAAGACGGTGTAGACATATCAAAAGATTCTGTAAAAGCTGCAGGAGACTTTGGTGAAGCTCAGAAAAAATCTGGTGACGCAATAGCCGCTCAATTTCCAACTTTTAGTGGTCTGGCTGACCTCGGTGGTGGTATGTTGGAAAATACTTTAAAAATGATACCTGGGTTTGGACAAGTAGCAATCGCTGCTATAGCAGTTTTTAATGTAGCTTCAAAAATAAATGCAGCAATAGCAGATACTCGTAAAGAATTAGGTGTTTCATATATTAATGCAGCATTAATAACTGCTGAAAACAAAGTACTGGCTCAAGTAGCTAAAGGTTATGGGTTAAGTGTAGAAGATATAAGTAGTGCACAATCTGCCATAAGAGAAGATTTGGGAGCTAGTGTACGAGAGTCGTTAGACCTTAGTGTAAGTTTTGCAAGAACAGCCGCTGCAACTGGTCAAACAGCTGGACAATTAGGAGACACACTTTCTTTGATGGAGTCAATATCATCTTCAAGTAGAGAGGTATTGTTAAATCAAATTAGAACAAACGCTGCAATGATTGAAGCGGCAGGTGTTGCTCCTGCACTTGTAATGAAAGATATTGCAGAGAACTCTGAGTTTTTTGCCTCATTTGCTAAACAAGGTGGTCAAAATTTAATTGGAGCTGGTATAGCTGCAAGAAAATTAGGTTTAGATATGAGTGCTGTAAAAGGTATAACCGAATCGTTACTTGATTTTGAAACTTCAATAGAAGCTTCACAGACAGCTTCATTGTTACTTGGTAGACAAATTAATACTGATAAAGCAAGACAATTAGCGTTTAGTGGTGACCAAGAAGGTTTAATGAAAGAAATTACTCGATTAGCAGGTAGTGAAGCTGAATTTACTAAAATGAATGCTTTTCAAAGAGACGCTTTGGCAAAATCATTAGGATTAAGTACAGAAGCTTTAGCAAGAACTGTAAGAAATAATACAGCTGGTGCAACAGGAGCAGCAGCAGGATCAGCAGCCGCAAGAGGTCAATCCACACAATCAAGTGATACGAGAACTCACGAGTTATTAGGAAAACTAGTTAGGATTATGGACTAATGCCAAAAGCTAAAACATCTGCAGATACTAAAAAAAAATCTCAAGATAGTGGGTTTGTTGGTAAAAATGCACCTTCAAAATCAACGCCTCCAAAAACAACACCTGCGATAAAAAAACCTACCTTAAGTGTTACAGATAATTTCTTACAACAAAGAGCAAATGCACAAAATGCAAAAAAAGATGCTTTTAAAGGAATAGTATCACAAGAGGCAAAGTTAACAGGGCCTATGACACCGACTCCTAAAAAACCAACACCAAGTTTACAAGGTGTAAATAGTTTTCCAGATGTTAATGCTAAAGGTTTTATGACAAACAAAAATGGAAATAGACAAACAGATTTTATTATAGGTAGTAATACAATAACTAAAGCAAATGTATTAGACCAAAAAGGTGATTTTTCTATAAAACCATATACTGCACAAAATAAAGCTGAACCAATTCGTAAAGATTTAGGACTACAAACATTTGATACAAATAAGTTTAGGGGTGAAATTAGTTTTCCAAAAGATAATAAAAAAGATTCACGTGGAAATGTTATTTTACCATTCAATGAAAAGAAAAGATTTCAAATTGATGTTGATGATGTAAAATCAAGATTATTAATAAAACATACAGAAAATAATTTTTTAGAAAATTTATATGCACAAGGAAAAACCAGTAATCAATTGGGTTTACGAAAGTCAACTAGATTTTTTACTCAACCATTTGTTATTAAAGATATAGATGACCGTTGGGGATTTGATGGAGTAGAACAATTTGCTAGTAATAACACAATAGCTAAAATAATAGATTTTGCAGGTGGAATGATAAATGATATAGGTGGAGCTGTTTTAGGTAGATCACCAAACGAATATATAGGTAATGCAATTGGTGGTTTAGAGAGAACTGGTAAGTTTTTATTAACACCAGAGGGTATTGGTTTTCTTGCAAAACAAGGTATTTTACAACGTAGAAATGCACAAAAACTTAGAACTGATGTTAGATATGGAATAGATGTAAAAAATGCAGATGGTACTTCATTTGGTGCAGGTAATTTATTAAAACGGACTGAAAATCCAAGATTATATAATCCATTATCACTTGGTAGTTTACCAGGTGTTACAAAAATTAGTATAAACACATTTGACCCTACGTTACCATTTGATGATTTAAAAGAATCAATCGCAGGATATGTATCTCAAAAAGTAATAGATATAGCTACCACAGTAAAGGATACAGTCATTAAAAAACTTGGTGGTGTTGCATCTGATATAGGAAATGCAATACTTAGTAAGACACCATTAGGTAACGCAAAAGACACTTTACAAAAAACAGGTAAAGATATAAAAAGAAAAGTGGGTGCTTTTAACGATGCTTTAGCCGCTGAGGGAGGAAATGTAAGTAAACTTACTGGTATAAAAATTAACGCTGGTGCATTTAGTGATGTCGGTAAAGATAGAGTTAATTTGATTCCTTATGGTTCAAGAAAAGCTGGTGATGGGTATATAGATGCAATACAAACTGATGGAAAAACAGAAAATGAATTAGATTTTTGTCCATTTAGATTTGAAGATTCAAATGGTAAACTTATAGTATTTAGAGCAATACTAAGTGGTATAACAGATACATTTACTCCTGAATATTCATCAGAGAGATATGTAGGAAGACCAGATAATGTCTACGTTTATATGGGAACAACCCGTGAAATTAGTTTTACAGTTGATATTTATCCAAAGTCTGCTGAAGAATTACCAGTATTGTGGGAAAAAATGAATTATCTTGCAGGATTAACCTATCCAGAATGGTCATCAGCAAATGGTGGTGGTCTTGGTATGGTTGCTCCGTTCTGTAAATTAACAATTGGTCAAATGTATACAAATACATCAGGTTACATATCTGGTTTAACATTTACTGTAATGGATAGTAGTACTTGGGAAACGATGTTTGCAAAATTACCTAAATATATTCAAGCTAGTGTTTCATTTGTTTATGTTGGTGATAGGATGCCGAGTAAAGACCAAAAACATTTTGAGTTGCCTTGGGTTGGTGGTGAAGGTTATGATGTTAATAGTAAAATAACTACCTATAGCTCTATTGAAAGACAAAATAAAGATACTGGGTTAAAAAGAACATTCGGTCAAATACAAGACACAAGCAAATTAAGTAAATCTCAAATAAATAAAACACTTGGATTCGGTTAAGACAAATGAAAAGATATTCAACAACAAGACAAAAATTAGATAAATCAGGTGTAATAGTATATGGTACAACTTACTATCCTCAAATACCACTCGAAGATAGTGATAAGTTTGTTTTTTCTAAAGATGGTGATAGGTTAGATACTTTAGCTTATAGATACTATGGTGACACCACCCTTTGGTGGGTTATTGCAAAAGCAAATGGTATAAAAGGTAAAGTTGCAGCACCAGTAGATGAACTACTTAGAATACCTGGTAACATAACAGTAATATTAGAGAACTTTAGAAAAATAAACAGAACTGGTTAGGTTATGATTAATTTAACACCGATTAATAAAAAAATTCAAAAACGGTTATTTGAAAAGATGGATGTGTTAGGTAGAAAAACTTTTACCGCACCAAATCAACCCGCTAAGGGTGGTGGTAGTTTAACCCACGCTAAAATGGCCACTCGGTCAACTTTCTTACGAATGACTTCAGGACAATTAAACCCAGTTATATTAATGGGTGGTAAATTAAAAGACGATGGTTCTATGTCAGGTGGTTATGATGATATATACGGCTCAAGAACATATTTTGCAGATGACCAAAAAATGCAAGAAGATGCGGCTCATTTATATAATTTAAAAGATGGCTACGTTTCACAAGCAATGGAAAATATAATTACTACAGGTCAATCACTAAAAGTACTTGAAAATAATTTAAAAAGACCAATGCCAGGTGTAAAAGGAGTTGATGTTCAGTTCAAAGGTGGAGTAAGAGCACTAAGAGAAGCTACAATAACTTGGACGTGTTGGGATTTTGATGAACTTGATTTATTAATGCCTCATTTTTTAGCTCACGGTAAAACAGTTATGATTGAATGGGGTTGGGTGTATGATAAAGATACATTACAAAAATTACCTTCTTTTTTAAAAACAGACCCTGATACAAACGTCAAATACATTTCAGTAGATGTATACAGTAATTATAGAGAAGAGATTTTTAAAGCTGATGGTGATTTTGATATGATGGTGGGTATCATCAAAAATTTTGAATTTACCACACGAGAAGATGGTGCGTTTGATTGTACAACTATTTTAACAAGTGTTGGTGCAAGTATATTAGGAAATCCACAAGCTAATGAAGTAGCTCTTGACCCAAATATAACTTATAATTTATCAATAAATGAAGATGATAGAGAAACTGCGGAAAAACTAACTAAAGCTGTTGGTGAAACAGGTCAAGAATACGACACAAGCCAGATAATGTTAGAGGGAATAGCTGAAGGTCCCGGTGCGATTAAAGATATATTTTCTGTTATGGTACAAAAGCCTAATTATAAGGTTAACGGAAGAAAAGCAACTGCTGAACAGATAGATGTTATGCTTGACGGTATGAGCTATAAGCAATTAACTGCACCTAACTTTAAGATATCTATTGATAATGACTTTGATGGTAGAGCCGATAAGTTGCAAAATATAATACTAAATGGCAGAACAAAAGAAGCTGTTTCCGCTGCAAACCCTGAATTAAATAATACAACTTTAGATGCGATTGTAAAACTTGAAAGAGAAGTAGCAACGCAAGAAGGTAAAGCATTAGGAACAGTTACGGGTAAGAAAAAAATATCTGACTTAAAGTCAAAGATAGTTGAGTTACAAGAGAACCAATTAGAGGAAGAGGTTGTTGAGGAGGTAGTTAAGACTGAGCAAGAAATACTAGAGCAATACAACCAACTTTCTCCTGAAGAGAAAATATCTTACTTAGAGAGAGCGGGTGAAGAGTTAGCATCTGAAGCTGAGGGTGAAGGTCTAATGCCAAAAGACTATAATATATCTGAAGAACAAACAAATATAAGAGCTGCGGCTTTATTAGACGAGGACCTAAATACTAAGCCTAGGTTTAGATTAGACGGACTTGACTCTCAAGACCAGAAAACATCTTCTATTACTGAAGAGATGAATAAGAAGGATAAGAATGAGATTGAGTTTGAAGCATCAGGAGCTTCTAGGGATTACGAAGTTAATCCAATAAAAGAAAAGATAAGTAGGCCAATTAGAAAAATTGTAAAAATTTTACGTGTACTTGATAATTTAAGATTTGTTTTGATAGGATCTTTTAGGAATAATACCAGAAAAGACGTAAGTAACAAAGTGAGAAAAATCCAAAAATACATTCCACTAGTATACCAAACAAAGTTAGCAGTTTGACCACCAGAATTACCAATATATGGAAATGGCAAGCAAATACGTGATTGGTTATATGTTGATGATCATGCAAGAGCATTATTACATGTTGCACTAACTGGAAAAGTTAGTGAAACATACAATATTGGTGGTCATAATGAATTAAAAAATATTGAAGTTGTTAAAACGGTGTGTAGCATCTTAGATGAATTATTACCAAGTAAGCTTAATGGTATTGATAAGTATGAGCAGCTTATTACCTATGTGACAGACAGAGCTGGGCATGATGTAAGGTATGCTATTGATGCAACTAAAATAGCAAACCAACTTAATTGGCGGCCAGATGAAACCTTTGAAACAGGTATTAAAAAAACTGTGCGTTGGT
>ENA-OSJC01003609-OSJC01003609.1-marine-metagenome-genome-assembly--contig:-NODE-3609-length-10976-cov-3.452519_pt1 | contig 10976 bp, 11 predicted proteins | sample MGYA00237885_ERZ534234 | MGnify/ENA primary metagenome ERZ534234 (study PRJEB26413, sample SAMN06343907) | marine metagenome | isolation source: coastal waters | place: Atlantic Ocean: West Antarctic... | reverse complement strand
TTGAATAACCTTATGGGAGGTCGATTATTACATTGGATGGATATTGCTACAGCTATTGCAGCACATAGACATTGTGGAAGAATAGTTGTTACAGCAGCCGTGAACAATGTATCCTTTACTAAAGCAATTCCTGCAGGAAGTATTGTAACCTTAGAGGCTAAAGTAACACGTGCATTTACTTCCTCAATGGAAGTAATTGTTGATGTGTGGATGGAAAATAATCAACACAAAGGAAAGGTGAAATGCAATGAAGCAATTTATACTTTTGTAGCTGTTGATCAGCTAGGAAACCCTATTGATGTACCAGGATTAATTGCAGAAACAGAAGAAGAAAAAAGTCGTTTTACAGCCGCACTTAGAAGAAGGCAATTATCTTTAGTTATTTCTGGAAGAATGAAACCAAATGAAGCAACTGAGCTTAAAGCTTTATTTAATTAGCCTAGTGATTGTTTTATAAATAGTTGTATGGTTAATCTCTTTAATACAACCTTTTGATTGAAATCTACAATATTTACCATGCTTTGAGCATGGTCTTTTAGAAAGTTCCATAATTATGTTTTCTGAATTTTTATTTGGCATATATGCGGAAAACCCCAAAGATGGTTTCGTACAACCCCAAAAAGAAATAATTGGACTATCAAATGCAGATGCAATATGCATCATTCCAGTATCATTAGTTAAAAATAATCTGCTTTTTTTAATTAAAAATGCAGATTCTTCAATAGAAATTTCTCCGCAAAAACTATGAACCTCTTTGGACATAGTATTCTTAATTATTTCAGCAGCCATTTTCTTTTCATCAGCCCCGCCTATTAACACAACATCAGTATTGAGTTTATTTATAACATTTGAGATTTGCCTAATAGATAATTTCTTTGCTTCATGAGTGCCTCCTATACACCAAGAAATATAATCTTTATTTGTTTCGAATTTTAAGTTTGGTAGATTACTAAGCGCATAATCTATTCCATGATTATCATTATACACTTTCAAATTCTCTACTGTCTTAAAGTATCTGTCAACAATATGGTTATTTAACAAATTTATCCCAAAATATATTAGAATATATCTCTTAATATTTTCCTTTTTAACAACAAATGATTTAATTTTTAATCCTAAACGTATTTTTAATGATCGAAAATTATTTTGAAGATCAATAATTACATCATATTCTTTATCTTTTAAAAAATTAATTGTGTCATTAGACTTATCTTTAAGTGAATAAATCTCACGAATGTTTGGATTTGATAGAAGAAGATTTTGATATTTTCTATTTGTTAAAAAGTCTATATCACAATTGAGTTGTGACTTTAGACACCTAAGTATAGGGGTAGTTAAAATTATATCACCTATAGAGCTAAATCTTATAACTAATATTTTAAGTTTCTTAGACACTCCGCAAAATTATATAAATTATCCTAATTTTGCACTCATGAAATTTATTGATACACATAGCCATTTATATAGCAGTGAATTTGACTCAGATAGAACACTAATAATTAAAGAAGCTATATCGACTGGTGTTTCTAAAATTCTACTACCTAATATATCGAGTAAATATACCGAGGGGATGTTAAAAATATGCAACGAATTTCCTGAAAATTGTTTCCCTATGATGGGATTACATCCGTGTGATGTAAATAAAGATAATATAGATAATGAACTAGTTCACGTAGAACAAGAATTGGCAAAAGGAAAATATATCGCTGTAGGAGAAATTGGTTTGGACTTACATTGGGATAAAACAAAATTAGAAATTCAGAAAGAGGCATTTATTCATCAAATTAAAATAGCAAAAAAATACAAACTACCTATTGCCATTCATGTGAGAGATTCATTCACTGAGGCTATTGAAATTATTGAAAAGTTGAATGACGAAAACTTAAGTGGGGTCTTTCACTGCTTTACTGGTTCTGTTGAAGATGCCCAAAGAGTTATCAATTTAGGAGGTTTTTATTTAGGAATTGGAGGAGTATTAACTTTTAAAAACTCAGGATTGGACAAAACTATTGCAGAAATTAAACTCCAATATTTAGTTTTAGAAACAGATGCACCATACCTTGCTCCAACTCCCTTTAGAGGAAAAAGGAATGAAAGTAAATACATTGTAAATATTGCAGAGAAACTAGCAGAAGTACATCAAATAGATATAGAAGAAGTAGCAAAAATTACGACCATAAATGCAAAAAAATTATTCGGATTATGATAAATAAAAGAACATTGCTTATTTATACTGGAGGAACTATAGGAATGGTAAAGGATAAGTTGAAAAAAACCTTAGTTCCTTTTAATTTTGATGAGTTATTAAAAGCAATTCCTGAGTTAAAAAGTGAAGATGTAGATTTGGATAATATAAGTATTACAAAGCCTATTGATTCTAGTAATATGAACCCTAGTGTTTGGACAGAAATAGCTATACTTATTAAAAAAAATTATGAAAAATATGATGGTTTTGTAATTCTTCATGGATCAGACACTATGGCCTATACAGCATCAGCATTGAGTTTTATGTTGGAAGGACTTAACAAAGCAGTTATACTTACGGGTTCGCAAATTCCCATTGGAGCTAGAAGAAGTGACGCTAAAGAAAACTTAATTACAGCTGTAGAAATTGCAAATAGCGGAAAAGTTAGTGAGGTATGTATTTTTTTTGAAGACCAATTGTACAAGGGAAATCGTACAGTAAAAGTAAATACCGAACATTTTGAAGCTTTCGAATCGCCTAACTACCCTATTTTAGCTGAAGCAGGTGTGAATATCAAATATAAATCATCTATAGCTAAACCAGAAAATAAAAATCTTATTGTTCATCAAAATATTAGTAATGATGTAGCTATCTTAAAATTATTTCCTGGAATTACTATCAATACTATTAAAGCGATTATAAATAGTGCTAAGGGAATTGTAATTGAAAGTTTTGGAGCAGGAAATGCACCTACTACAAATGAACTAAGCACTTTACTTAGTACGGCTAATAAAGAAGGGAAAATCTTAATTAACATTACACAATGCTTACAAGGGAGTGCCGTTGATGGACAATACGAAACCAGTGAACCTTTCGGCAAATCAGGGGTTATTTCAGGTAAGGATTTAACCACTGAAGCTGCTATTACAAAACTAATGTTCTTGTTAGGAAAAGGATTAAATGATGAAGAAATCAAGACAGAATTACAAAAAAATATAAGGGGCGAGATTACCAACTAATTTTTTAGATTTGCTGCCCAATTGGTGAGGTGGCCGAGTGGCTTAAGGCGCACGCTTGGAAAGCGTGTAAACGGGAAACTGTTTCGGGGGTTCGAATCCCTTCCTCACCGCAAAAGAAGATTCCTAGCATTTATGCTGGGATTTTTTGTTTGGATTTGATACAAATTTATTTGTCAGAAAATTCAAATAAAAGTCACAACTTATTGCAAATTTAAATTTTTTCATAATTGTTTGTTAATCTATTGTTTTAAAGTCCTCAAACTTAAGCATTATTATTAACTAGTCCCCAAATTATTCTTATCATCACAGATCTGTTTAGCTAAACACATACTGCAAAAAAACTAATCCCATAAATTAGATGGCATTTTAGATGATATTTCATATGTTTTTTGTTGAATGGCTTTTTTTATGTCAATTTCAGATTCCCTTGGATTATCTAGCTGCATAGTTTGCCTTGTTTTTAGTACAACTTCTTCTGCAATTTCTCTTGCTCTTTCTTCAATCATATCCTCCAAGCTATTGTGCCTAGAAATAAAGCCATAAACCAAATCCATATCTAAAACACGACCAACTTCTTTTAAGGTATTAATTGTAATAGCACCTTCTTTTTCTCTTTTCTCCAAATCTCTTACTCCTTGCGGTGTGATATGGAGCCTTTCTCCTAATTGCCTTAAAGACATTTTAATTGAAACACGAATAGCGTTAACCCAACCTTTATCTGGTTTTATCTCTGATTTTAAAACAGAAAAAGGATTTAATTTGTCTTGAGTTTCATCTAAAAAAAATTGAACTTTTAAACTTTTCATAAAGTTATAACTTTAAATTAATAATGCAATATTAAAACTATTACTTTAATTATACAATTATTTTTAAAGTTATATACTTAATAAATATAATTTATTTTTGATTTTTCTAAAAAAAGAGGAGTTCCTGCATTCACACCTACTGAACAATTAAAATTACATCTTTAAATAAAATTCCTTACATAACTGAATGTACTTATCTGTGTAATTATGTCTTGATGTTTCAATAGTAAGGTGTTCGGTTAAGACTACAGTTTTAATGAATGAAAATTCCATCATAACTCTTTTCACCTGTGATGTTTCACTCCCTTTTATATAACAAACCCTATTGCAATACAAATTGTGAACGGCAGCTATTTTACAAAAATATTCTTCAGAATTTTTAGGAATTACTACAGAGAAAATCCCTTTTTCTGCAAGTAGCTTAGCAGCATTACCTATCAGCTCTTCAAAAGAAAGCGTGTTGGCATGCCTTGCAATATCTCTGCTTTGTTGGGATTTATTTTGAGGGAAAAAAGGTGGATTGCTAACTATTAAATCAAAATTTAATTGGGGAGTGAACTGCTGCAAAGAAGTATGCTTGATTTCAATTCTTTCCTCCCAATCAGAATTACTACTATTTAACTGTGCTTCTTGGCTAGCTATTTTATCAATTTCAATTCCAATAACATTACTGTTTAAACTTCTCTGCCCAAGCATTAATGTTATTAAGCCTGTACCACATCCAATATCTAAAATATTGTTTGCTTTCTCACAAGATATCCAGCAACCTAGCAGCACTCCATCAGTACCCACTTTCATTGCTGATTTTTCTTGTATTATGGAAAACTCTTTAAATTTGAAAACTGACATATCAGTTTTATTTCAGCTTACTTTCCAAACTGGACCAACCACCACCATTCACTACATTATTGTAGCCTTTAGCAGAAAGTAATTTTGCTGCCCCTGCACTTCTGATCCCAGAAGCACAACAAGTAATAATCGCTTGGTTTTTATCCTTTAAATAGTCTAGCTTTGAAGGTAAGTCACCCAATGGAATATTTAATGAATTCTCAATATGTCCCGAATAAAATTCGGCCTCTGTGCGAACATCAATAATGATTCCACCACTTACAAGCATAGCTTTATAATCAGTATTATCAAAAAACCTTTTCTTTAAAAAGAAAAATGCCAGCAGACATAATAGAATTAAAGGTAAATACTTCATACTACTCTAATAGGTCAAACAAATCATCTAAATTAGGAGAAAGAATCATTTCGATTCTTCTATTGGAACTTCTGCCTTCTTTTGTTTCATTACTAGAAATAGGTGCGAATTCTGCTCTTCCAGCAGCTGTCAATTGCAAAGGATTTAAGCTTGGGTTTTCTGTAAGTACTTTCACAACATTGGTTGCACGCATTACACTCAAATCCCAATTATCTTTAACCAATCCTTTCCCACTCAAAGGAATGTCATCCGTATGTCCTTCTACTAAAATTTCCAAATCTGTTTGGGTTGATAAAGCAGTTGCTAACTTATTAAGTGCTGTAACACCTCCACTATTTACTACATATTTTCCTGAAGCAAATAATAAATCTTCTTCTAAGGAAATATATACTTTTCCGTTCCTCTTTTCAATAGTTAATCCTTCTCCTTCCAAACCAATTAGAGCTTTTGAAATTGATTTTTTCAAGGCAGTAACCATAGAATCCTTCCTATTAATAATAGTTTCTAACTCGGTAACTCTTATTGAACGAGCGGACAACTCCTGTTCTGCTAATTTCAACTCTTCCTCTTTCACGTCTAAGGAGTTAGAAAGATTATTCAATTCATCCTCTTTTTCAAAAAGTGCAGCTTGAGCTTGCTCTAATTGCTCCAATAATTTCTTTGTCTCCTTGGCTTTGTCCGCCATATATCTACTGTTCTTGGATGTCAGTAAATCATAAGTATCACTAAGTTCATTATACCTATCTTGTAAAATAGTAAGTGCCTTTCCATTCTGAACAGAATCATTTCTTAATTCAGCAAGCTGATTTTCAATAATAAGGACTTTCCCTTCTTTTTCTTCTAAGGCGCTGTTTAATTGCAATACCTTTTTTTCACTTGCAGTTAACTTATTGTTTGCCTTCTCGTGTTCAGACAATAAAGAATTATGAATTTTAGGTGCAACGCATGAGCTGACTAATAATAGAATAGCACTAAGGCATAAAATAGACTTTTTCATTTTAAAAATTTTTATATTTTCAAAACTACAAAGGAAGGAAGTGAAAATAGAAATGAATAATAATACTTTTCAACACGAGAATATGATAAGAAACTAACGACCCCAATAACCCTCAACCCAAATAAATCCGTATAAACTGACCTCCCAAAACCTGACACCCAATAATGTCCGCTTCTTTCGCGTATCCACTGTCCTTTTACCCAAATATACTCTCTATAAAAGTCACTCCATTTCCAGCGTCCTTCCACCCAAATATAATTTTTTCGGATGTTGTTAGGGCGTTTTACAATTACATGCGGCCGGCTTGGTTTTGCAACAACAACTCTTGAAGAATGCTGATGAGATGGACGCCTTTTAACCGTAATACCTTTATTACGATTAGTTTTTTTTAGTACTACTTTATTGGTTGTTTTGTTGTGTTTTGATTTTATTACAACTTGAGCAAAACTACTTTGAGGAAGAAATAAAACGGATCCAAAAAGAAAAATGAAACGAAAAACTATTTTTTTCATGGCTATATATTTTAAAGATTAGTACCTTTATACTTCAAACGAAAACTAAAGTTTAAAAGTATGAAAAAAATTATTAATTATTTTTTACAAGGTTTACTGTACATTGTTCCCATATCAGTAACATTCTATGTTGTCTATTGGGCATTTCAAAAAATTGATGGAATACTCCCTTTTCAGTTTCCTGGACTTGGTTTAACTGTAATTATTGCAATTATTACATTTATTGGTTTTGCAGGTTCAGTCATTATTGCTAGCCCTATTAATTCCTTTTTTCAACGACTACTAAAAAAAGCTCCTTTACTAAGGACTATCTACTCATCAATGAAAGATTTGATGCAAACTTTTGTAGGCAAAAAGAAAGGATTTAATCAAGCTGTACTTATTAAACTATATGAAAATTCAACTATTGAACGTATAGGTTTTATAACAAATGAAAATTTAAGTTCATTAGGAATTAAAGGTGGGAAAATTTTAGTCTATCTTCCACACTCTTATGCTTTTTCTGGGCAACTTTTTGTAGTAGAAAAATCCTATATCACCCCAATTGAAAAACCCTCATCTGAAATTATGAAATTAATCGTTTCGGGCGGTGTTACTGAAATTGAAAATTAAACCTAACTTTGTAGCATAAATTTCTCAGATTATGAAAATAACATTACTCTCTTTATTTGCCACCCTATTTTGTATAACATTAATTGCAGGAGACACAACAACTGTTCGTATACACGATCATACTGACATGACTTGGTACGGAAATTATGATGAATGGGGCGAACTTCCTGACGCAACAAAAGACTACCGAAAAGTATACTTAAATTATACTATGGGCTGCGCTACTGGCGGTTGCTCTGATTGGGATTATACTTCTCAAATTTTTGTTAGACACAGAACAGGAGAAATTGATTCAACACAACAAACAGCTCCTTTGTTTACGGTAAACGGAACTATAACAGACACCATACATTACACTAGTGATACAACATATTTTCATTTCTGGGACACCACAACTAATACTATAGATTCAACTCTAAATACGCATTATGAAATAATAGAGTTTAACGATACTAACAACCCAACAATTTCTACTGATACATTAAGTGGTTGGATGGCTAATTACTACAATATGGAATTTGATAGTTCAGGAAACATCATTGACTCAAATTTTGTATCTGCTAATACATCACTTTACCTTACTAATTACACTTGGTATACTATCTATGATGTAATTGAAAATTATGAATTGGCACGTGTAATTACGCCTTACGGAAGTGGTTTAGCAAACAACTGGGAGTTTACAACAGTATTTGATGTTACTGATTTTATTCAAATTCTAAGAGATTCTGTTGAAATTAGATGTCATTATAGTGGTTGGTCATCAGGATTTAGTGCTACCCTTGATTTTGAGTTTATTGAAGGAACGCCAGCTAGAGATGTTGTAAAAGTTGAAAACATTTATAGTGGTGGATATAACTATACTACTTCAAGCGACTTTGAAGCCAATAAATTAATACCGCAAACAAAATTTATTGAAGCAAATAGTTCTCTAGCAATGGTAAAAATGACAACAACAGGACATGGGTTTGACAACAATGCTTCTGCTGCTGAGTTTAAGCCAATTGATTATTTTGTGAAAGTTGATGGGTCACTTACTCATACGCAATACAATTGGGATGCAGATTGTGGAGAAAATCCTATTTACCCTCAAGGGGGAACTTGGATTTATGATAGAGCAAACTGGTGTCCAGGAAAAAGAGCTCAAGCTTTTAACCATGAAATAACACCTCATATTACAGCAGGAGATTCTATTGAACTAAATATTGATTTCCAATCTTATTCCTGGAGTGGAACTCAAACTCCATCCTATATAATTGAATGTCAATTATTTCAATATGAAGATGCTAATTTTTCAAATTCAGCTGAAATAATTGACATTATCAAACCTTCATTAAAAGATGAATATAGCCGTAAAAACCCTATTTGCGGAAACCCTTTAATTATTATCAGAAATTATGGAAGTAGCCCGTTAACTAATTTGGATATCGAATACAAAGTAGCAGGAGGCACCTCTCATACATATAGTTGGACTGGAAACTTAGCATTCCTTGAAACAGAAGAGGTAGAACTACCAAAACTAAGTAACTGGTCGGGAAGCGAAAATACATTTGAAGTAATACTTTCTAACCCTAACGGACAAGTAGATGATTATATAGCAAACAACACTATGAAAAGTGAATTTGAAAATGTACCGGAATATCCTGAAAATTTTGTGCTTTTTGTAAATACAAATGCAGGATCAATTGGCTCTTCACAAATATCAGAAACTTCTTGGGATTTATATAATGAAAATGGAAATATCGAATATTCAAGCGGAAATTTGATTGTGAATTCAGATTATAAAGATACTTTGACTTTTATAAAAGGTTGCTATACATTTGTTATGAATGATACAGATGAAGATGGATTAGATATTGATTGGTTAAATGGAGAAGGGGCAGGCATGGTGCGTTTTCGCGAAATAGGAGCTTCATGGTTAAAAGCTTTTAATGCAAATTTTGGAACAAATATTATTCATCAATTTTCGGTTGGTAATGCCCAAAATACGACTTCAGCTGAGCAAAATAGTAATTGGGAAATTTTCCCTAATCCAACAAAAAAAATCTTAACGATTGAAGGTATCTCAAATGAAAAAACAAAACTAACACTTCAAGATAATCTTGGAAAAATAATCTTGGAAAGAACAATAACCAACTCAGGCTTCACTTCAGAAATTATAAACTTAGAGCAATTTGAAAATGGAATTTATTTCATTAAAATATCTAACTCCAAAGAAGAAATAACTAAAAAAGTAGTAAAAATATAAATGAAATATTGTAATTCATTAACCCAATATTCACGATTCAAAACACGTGAGGTCAAAGTAGGAAATTTAGTTTTTGGGGGAAACAATCCTATTTATGTGCAGTCCATGACCACTTCTGATACTATGGACACAGAAGCTACTGTATCTGAATCCATAAGAATGATTGAATCAGGCTGTAAACTAGTACGTATAACTGCACCCAGCAAAAAGGAGGCTCACAATCTGAAAAATATTAAAGAAGAACTACTAAGAAGAGGATATACTACTCCAATTGTTGCTGACATACATTACACTCCAAATGCTGCAGAAGTAGCGGCTACTATTGTGGAAAAAGTAAGAGTAAATCCTGGAAACTACGCTGACAAAAAAAAGTTTGAAGAAATTGAATATACTGATGAAAGCTATACAGACGAATTAGAAAGAATTAGAAAAAAGTTTACCCCACTTGTTAAAATTTGTAAAGAGCACGGAACAGCTATGCGTATTGGCACAAATCATGGTTCTTTGTCCGACAGGATATTGAGCAGATATGGAGATACTCCAAAAGGTATGGTGGAATCAGCAATGGAATTTTTGCGTATATGTAGAGATGAAGATTATCATGAAATTATCCTTTCCATGAAGGCATCTAATACAAGAGTGATGGTACAAGCGTATAGAATGTTAGTAGCTGAAATGATCCAAGAAGAAATGAACTATCCTCTTCATTTAGGAGTTACTGAAGCTGGTGAGGGTGAAGATGGAAGAATAAAATCGGCAGTGGGGATAGGAACCCTTTTAGCTGATGGAATTGGCGATACAATAAGAGTTTCCCTAACAGAAGCTCCAGAGTTTGAAATGCCAGTTGCACAGCAATTACTTTCTCATTTTGATGAAGTAGAAGGACATGAAAAGATAGAAGAAATTACAAAAAATCCGATTCATTCATATGATTATATAAAAAGAGAAACAACTAATGCTTTAAATATAGGCAACAATAATGTCCCCGTAGTAATGGCTGACTATTGTTTAAAAGAAAAGATTACCCCTGCCAGCTTTTTTGCATTGGGATACAACTACTCCGTACCTTTAGATAAATGGCACCTTACTGATATGGCGGCCGATTATGTTTTTGTTGGTAATCATGATGTGAATTTTGAAGTACCAGGTACTTTAGGAGTTATTTACAATTATCAAAAATGGAAAGAACATAAAAAGGGATATCCTTTTTTAACGATAAATGACTATTTGGATGAATCAGAAATTTCTAAAAAACTAAACCTGGTTTATATTTGTCTTGCAGATTTGAGTGAGGAGCTTTACGCAAAGTTAAGAACAGATACTACAGCTGTTTTAATAATAGATACTTACAATGATAATGGCTTAGCAGAACAAAGAAAAGTATTCGCAGAAC
>ENA-OSJC01003604-OSJC01003604.1-marine-metagenome-genome-assembly--contig:-NODE-3604-length-10986-cov-20.582180_pt1 | contig 10986 bp, 13 predicted proteins | sample MGYA00237885_ERZ534234 | MGnify/ENA primary metagenome ERZ534234 (study PRJEB26413, sample SAMN06343907) | marine metagenome | isolation source: coastal waters | place: Atlantic Ocean: West Antarctic... | reverse complement strand
GTGACGATTACTTTTGAGTTAGGATACTTACGCCGCAAGCTACGTATTTCTTGCCGAGATTTCCGTACTGCTTCGGCGGTAACAGCGCAGGTGTTTACTATAATAGAATTCTCTAAACCAGCCTCTGAAGTTAGTTTTCGCATTGCCTCAGTTTCATACGAGTTTAGTCTACATCCCATGGTACTAAAAATAGGTGCATTTGTTGACATCTATATACCCGCAAGAAATTCTTGGGTTAGGTTTCCTGAGAAAACGTGTACGCTTTCACCAGTCATCCAAACACCCGATTCTAGCCATTCTATGTCAAGTTGGCCACCGTCAAGATCAATCTTTACGGCTTTTCCGGTAAGCCCAAGGCGTGAGGCGGCTACAGCGGAAGCACAAGCTGAGGATCCTGAGGCGAGTGTATGCCCCACACCCCTTTCCCAGACACGCATACGTAGATGGTCTGTTTCTAGTAAACTTACTATTTGAACATTTGTTCCCTTAGGAAACAAAGGATGTTTTTCAAAACGGTTTCCTAAGGCTTTAAGGTCAATACAATCTGCATCCTCTACAAAGAATGTGCAATGAGGGTTACCCATACCAGTTGCGGTAGGTGACCCATCAATTGGTAACTTTAGAGTGTCAATGTCTTTTGCTATAGGGATGTCAGCCCAATTTAAGAAAGGCTGTCCCATATTTACGCGAGTCCTAACTGAATTTACGGCTATAGCTTCTAGTGTACCTCTGGTAGTCTTTATTTTAAGAGATTTTTTACCTACTCGTCTCATTTCGTATTGGGCAACACACCTTGTTGCATTCCCGCAAGTAGCTATTTGGGAGCCATCAGCATTATAAAAAGTTAAGTTTAGATCTGAAGACTTATCATCTTTTATTACGACCAATTGATCAAACCCGATACCTCTATGGCGATCACTTAGAGAAATAATAAACTTTTTACTAATATCACACGAAAATGTTCGAACATCTAGAACAACAAAATCGTTTCCCAGCCCATGCATCTTCATAAAAGGTATATTATTCGATATTCTCATGCATTCCATATAGCGTTAACATTCTATTAAGAAAAGGTACTTAGGTTAAAACTGTTTTTGGGGTTGACCAAGGGACCTCACCTTTCTAGATAGACCGCATATGGGGGCCCTTAGCTCAGTTGGTAGAGCAACTGACTTTTAATCAGTGGGTCACAGGTTCAAATCCTGTAGGGCTCACCATATAAATTAATGACTTAGGCCTTAACGCTATGAATTAATTATAACCTTGGGTTACAAATGGGTTACAAAATGCTGTCGCTTCACCTTCAATCGAGTCCCTATTTAGTCCTTTAAAGGCACTCAGAACTTATATCTCGTCAAAAGGGGTGACCGTATTCAACACTATGTCTGGATTAGCGGTTAATACGCAAACGCCTGTCTTGGCTAGAATCGATTGCGAAATTTGTTTCATTTGACAAACACATGCCTTTATGACGTACTTATTAGAGTCGACTTTAATATATTAAATATATATTAAAATAGTCGGGCAAGTAGAAAAAATTTGAGAAAGGGCTCTAAACGTTAAGCGTCCTACACACGCTGCCAATTCATTCAAAAAATTGGCGCCAACTAAAAGCTGCGTATGATGACAAGCCGGAGCCAAAAAAATAGTGGAGGAAAAAAGATGAAAAATATTGCGCTGAAACTAACTCTGAGTGTTTTTACGGTGTTTGGGCTCCTGTTTGGGCCTGTATTTGCCGCCGACCCAGTAAATATTACATACGGCTACCATCCTTATTGGACCGGCGGCTGGAATGGTGTGATCATCAAGGACCAGGAACTCTGGAAAAAATATCTGCCGGAAGGCAGTACTGTCAATTTCGAGGCCCATCTGACTGGTCCGCCAATGGTCAATGCACTGCTCGCCGACAAGATGCAGATTGGAACGATGGGGGATATGCCCTCGCTGGTCGCCACCACCAAGCGTAAACTCGCCGACGTGCGACTGGTGTCTGCTCCGATGTTCTCAAACGGTCAGAACTGCAACAAAATTCTGGTTCGCGCCGACGCGCCGGATTTTGCCACACAGCAAGAAGCAATGGACTGGGTCAACGGCAGGGATTTTGCTGTCCACCGCGGCACGTGCGCCAACCGTTTCGTGCTTTCAGTGATTGCAAAAGGCGGCTTCACACCTGACAATGTCCTGAATATGGCGATCGAAGTGATCGCTTCGAATTTCGAGGCTGGTAAACTTGATGCCGCTGCGATGTGGGAACCGCATGCACGCCGCATGGTGGAACTTGGTTTTGCAAAATACGCGTCAACGGGCGCGCCATGGGACGAGACCGATGCCGACTTCACGCTAATGCGTCAGGATTTCATCGAGGAACACCCCGAAGCTGCGATCGGTTGGATGAAAGCAGAAATCGAGGCTGTGCAGTTCATGATAGATCATCCAGAAGAGACTGCACGTATTATCGCCAAAGAAACGATTGGCTACACAGCGCAAACGGCGTGGTCGGCTCTTTACGAGCAGAATGATGCGCTTATCGGTGGAGATGCCGTGAATTATGTGGGCAAAATGATCTTCGACGCGGAAGTGATCGATATTATGGATAAGGGATATGCCTTCCTTCACACGATGAAAGTTTTGAAATCACCGGATGCTCCGGAAAATGCCTATAACGATATGCCGATCACAGAAGCCCTAAAGCAGATGGGATTGACGGCACCCATAGGCGAGATCAGAGGTGTGCCGCGCAAAGTAGTCAACTGATTTGAAAGTCTGGAATAACGGCAGCCGTCCCTGTGGCGATTGCCGTTATTCAATGTAATCGCAACTATTGATTGGGCTCACCAAAATGACGGACAGCGTAACACACAGCGGCAAGCCTGCACCAAAACAGTTCAGTTTTTTGAGTAATAAATTTGTACTGAATGTGGTTGGTTTCATGGGATTTTTATTCCTTTGGTACGCGAGTGTACAATGGTTGCCCATCGCCGCTTTCCGTCGATTGCCAGACCCGGTTGAAGTGATTATTGAATGGACCAGCCCGGATCCGTACTATGGGGTTTCGATTTTCACGGCCAACTACTATACACATATTTTCTATAGCACGTACCGTGTGCTGGCGTCCTTTTTTCTGGCGATAATCCTTGGGGTGCCGTTGGGTATTTTCATGGGCTGGAAGGTCAGCGTACACAACTACGCTTATGCACTTTTGGGTCTGTTACGCCCCATTCCACCGCTGGCCTGGGTGCCCATCGCCATACTGCTGTTTCCGGGTGTGGAACTTGCGGTCATTTTTGTGACCTTCCTCGTCGCGTTCTTTGCAACGACAATGAATACTTATGTGGGGGTCAAGGCCATTCCTGAGGATTATTTTCGAGCGGCGGCGTGCTTTGGTGCGACTGAAGCCGACATTCTGCGCGATGTCGTTATCCCGGGCGCGATGCCAAGCATCTTTACCGGATTGCAGATCGCCATGGGGGCAGCGTGGTTCTCGCTTGCTGCGGGGGAAATGATCGCCGCGCAATATGGTCTCGGTTTCGTTATATGGGAAGCCTACAACCTCATTCAGTACACAACGATCGTTATCGGCATGGCGACGCTTGGTCTTGCCGGCTTCTTATCGAGCGCGATTGTGCGCTGGATCGGTAACCGCCTGATGGCCTGGCACGAACAAAAACTCGGGATGGAGGCATAGGGGACAACCATGGCAGGCAATTCAACCGTCACGACCGGTCAAACCGTTTCACCCCGTCCCAAGTCGGGCAAAGTCAGCGTGCGCAACGTTACCAAAATCTATGATCCCGAGGGCGCAAACGTCGTCGCGCTGGAGGGGTTCAGTATGGACATGGACGCTGGCGACTTCGTTGCAATCGTTGGTCCGTCAGGGTGCGGCAAAAGCACGTTAATGAATATTCTCGCCGGATTCGACACGTTGAGCAGCGGCGAAATATATCTCGATGGCGAGGTCCTTGCAGCCCCTGGCACCAAGCCGACACCGGGGGCAGATCGTGTCGTCGTCTTCCAGCAGGGTGCCCTGTTTCCATGGATGACAGTGCTCGAAAACGTCACTTACGGCCTTCTGAGGCAACGGAAGATGGGAAAGGCGCAAGCCAAAGCCAAGGGCATGGAGTTTCTTGAACGTTCCGGCAACCTTGGGCGGATTGCCAATTCATACCCCGCGCAACTATCCTCCGGCATGCAGCGCCGTGTCGAAATCATCCGGGCCCTGATCAATGACCCAAAAATCCTGCTGCTCGACGAACCATTTCGCGCCATGGACACAGTCAACAAGAACCGAATGCATCAACACCTGCTCAAGATTTTTCAGGACAATCGCAAGACGATCATTTTCATCACGCACGACCTGGAAGAGGCGCTCTTTCTCGCCGACAGGGTGATCGTGATGACCACCCGTCCGGGGACACTGAAGCTGGATATCGCCGTCGATCTGCCGCGTCCGCGTGATCAATCGATAATGGCAAGCGCAGCCTACATCGCGTTGAAGCAACAAGCAGTAAGTGCTGTACGGGAAGAAGCCAAGCGCGCGTTTGAGCGCGGTGAAAGGGAGATGGCGTAATGAGTGATCGGACCGCGGCTGGTGCGGAAGTCAAAGCGTCGAATTCACCGCGATCGCGTCGGAATTCGTGGTGGAGTATCTCAAAGATCAACTGGCGTGGCCTCTTTTCCATTGCCTGTTTTTTTCTCGCCTGGGGGGGGGCGGTGGCGTTCGAACTCCCGGGCTTTGCTGAAATCCCTGGGCCCTGGGAAGTGCTCCTTACGTTCGTCAACGATTTTCTGTTCACAAAAAAATACTGGCAATCCTGGGGCGTCAGTTTCAAGCGGGTCATTTGGGGGTTTGTTCTGGCGCAAATATTGGGCATTCCCTTGGGACTGTTCCTTGGTACCAGTAGGCTGTTCAACGGTCTGGTCTTTCCCGTTTTCGAAATAATGCGGCCGATCCCGCCGCTTGCGTGGGTGCCACTTTCAATTCTTTTCTGGCCAACGAACGAAGCCAGCATCATTTTCATTACCTTTATCGGGGCGTTTTTCATCATCACGATCAATATTTACGACGGCGTTCGCTCGATCAAACAGGAACATATCTGGCTGGCCCGTTCACTGGGAGCCAGCCGGGTGCGGATCTTTCGCCGAGTCATGCTGCCGGCGGTGGTTCCCACGATCGCCGTTGGCATGACGCTTGGCATCGCCGTCACCTGGAATGTCGTGATCGCCGCCGAGATGATTGCCAGCGATAGCGGTCTTGGTCGCCTGACGTGGGAGGGCTATGTGTCCAGCACACCTACGGTTGTGGTGGTTGGCATGATCAGTATCGGCATTGCCGGCTATCTGTCCACTTTGATCGTGGATAATGTAGAGCGACGCATGATGCCCTGGAGGAAATCATGACTGGGTGCGCTGTTCTGATAGAAAGGGAAACATCTGATGAGTAATTCAGTCGGCGCGTTGGTCGGAGATAATATCTGCAAAACATACCACATCAAGGGGCAGGCACCGGTTCAGGCGCTGAAAAACTGCTCGTTTGAATTTGATCCGGAAAAACTGAATGTCGTGATGGGTACATCCGGTTGTGGCAAGTCAACATTGGCGCTTATTCTGGCCGGGTATGTCCGGGCGGATCAAGATTCTGTAACCATTGATGGCAGTCCGGTGACCGGATCAGGCTCGGACCGCCTGATGGTGTTTCAGGAAACCGCGCTCTGGCCGTGGATGACGGTGCAAGACAACGTCATTTTCGGCCCACTTTCGCGCGGAGAATCCCGTGCGAAGGCCATTGAAGCCTCGGACGAACTGTTGGAACGGTTTGGCCTTGGCGACTTCAAGACCAAGTATCCAAGTCAGCTTTCAGGCGGCATGATGCGCCGTGCCGAACTTGCACAGGCCCTGGTGAACAGCCCGAAGGTCATGATCCTTGACGAACCGTTCCGTGGCCTCGACGTGATGACCCGCGAGTTGATGCAGGAGTACTATCTCAAGCTGTTCGAGGACACGGGCATGTCCACCGTGTTCATTACAGCCGAACTGGAAGAGGCGATATTCCTTGCCGATCGAATTTACGTGATGTCGGATGCGCCGGGCAGGATCGTGGAAATCATCGATATCGATCTGCCCCGCCCGCGCAAAATTTCATGCACGGCAACAAAACGCTATGCCGAGCTGGAACAGGAAGTATTGGCAGCCCTTTATGCCGGCCAATCAGAAGACGTAAGCGAGTAGATGCAAGCACGATAAACCCCACCTTCCGAATTAAAGGAGCACAATCTATGCCACGAAAATCATTCGCTGAACTGCACAGGCGCACGCAAGAAGCTTTAAAGGACGGCAGCGCAGTCAACCCGTTGACGGTCACTGTAAACAGCAAAAATCAGAGCGGCTTTCTTAGCGAGATCAGCGCCCGGCACCATACCATAATTTCCGACCAGCCTCACGGTTTTGAAGGCACGAACAAGGGCCCGAAACCAAGCGAGTTGCTGTTGGCGGCATTGGCTGCCTGTCAAGAAGTCACATGGCGAATTTATGCGGATACGATGGGTATACAAATCGACGGAATTTCAATCGAGTTGCGCGGCACACAGGATTTGCGCGGCTTCATGGGTGTCGATGACAGCATTCCCGCCGGTTTCGTTAAGATCGAAGGAGATGTGTCCATTGACAGCCCGGCCACATCGGAACAACTGGCCAAACTCCAGAAAATCGTTGATGCGCATTGTCCGGTGATGGACGATCTCAACCGTTCCGTGCCGATGAGCTTGAAATTGGTGTAGGCGACGATATTTCGCAGCCCCTAAAGGTGTTCTGCGGGAGCTTTTACCAGAATTGACCCAAAGAGTTGCTTAAGGCTGGGAAGCGCCGTCTGGCCAGCGACACGGCCCGCCATACCACTTCACCTGAGGTGAAAGACCTGCACACTGAATCCGCTGCCCTGAAAGAGGTCGTGGCCGAACTGATCCTTGAAAACCGTCTGCTAATAAAAGGCATGATCGGGGGCGAGGCTTTGTCCGTCATTGGTCCGAGGAAAATGTCGAGCGGGGACGGCGAACGAGCCAACGGCCGGGATGTCGCGTTCGATGATGTATTTTGTCAGTGCTGCCATTTTTCCTCCAGTTGAAATAATCCTGGTACGTTTGGTTTCTCGTTGTAGTCGCAAAATCAGCCCACGTCTTCGACCGGCGCGCCGTCATCTTTCCACTTTTTGAAGCCGCCCTTGAAATGCACCACCGATTTCAGGCCCATCTCCGCCAGGGTTTTTGCCGCCAGAGCCGAGCGCCATGAACTGGCACAATAAAGCACGAACGTCTTGTCCTCGCTGAAGATGTCCTTGTGATAGGGGCTTTCCGGATCGACCCAGAATTCCAGCATTCCACGCGGGCAGGAAAACGCGCCGGGCACTTTGCCTTCGCGTTTCAGTTCGCGGAAATCTCGCAGGTCAACAAAGGTATGGTCGTTGCTGCCCAGAAGGTCCTGCGCCTCGGCGACCGATATCGTGGTGATAACCTTGCCTGCCTCGGCAAGAAGTTTCTTGATGCCTTTTTTCATCTTTTTTTCCACTGTTATTTTCCCTTCTTTGGTTTCAGACTCCGTCGCCTAATTGCTGGTGCGTGTCGCGAACGGATTTTCGTATAGATCGTCGTGAGATTCGACGCCTTCTTCGATCACGCAATCGCAATCAGGCGTGGCGACACATAGCAGTATGTAGCCGGCTTTGGATTGACGCCGGTTGATGGCGCTGGCACCGGGTTGGCGTACTTTGCCCGAGATCAGTTTTGCCGCGCAGGTGATGCAACCGCCATAATCGCAGCCGATCGGTAGCTGGATACCTGCCTTCAAAGCGGCCTGATATATAGGCTCGTCCGACTTAACGTCCAGTACCATGCCGTTGTTGCGCAATTCGACCTTAAAACTTGCGACCGGTTCCATTCACCCAAATCCGCGCGTTCGGGGCCCGCACAATCGGGACAAGATAGAACATCGCACTGTGGAGCGCCGGTTCACCGGTTTTCTCCGCCCACTTGGATCACGCTCATATGCCCAATCCCAGTTTCGGTTTCCAGAACGGTCGGAACAATTCGATTTTCGGACAGCGGTCCATGACAACTCGCAGTCCGGCGGCTTCGGCCAATTTCGCGGCGTCCTGGTCGTAAACGCCGACCTGTCCCCACAGCACCGTCGCACCGATGTCGATCGCTTCCTGAGCAATGCCAAGCAAAGCGTGCGAGGCCCGGAAGACCTGCACCATATCCACCGGTGTGTCGACTTCCTGAAGCGAATTGAAAACCGGAATTCCCCGGATTTGCGTCACGTTCGGGTCCGGGTTCACGGGTTTCATGTTAAAACCCTGTTCGTGCAGGACACGCAAAACACCGTAGCTGAATTTTGTCGCGTCAGGGCTTGCCCCGATCATGGCGATGGTTTTGACATCTGACAGAATGCTTGCCAGATATTCGGCCGGGTAATTTTCCTGATGATTCATATCATGTCCCCCTCAGAGCCAGATGTCAGACGTGCAGTCACCGCCCGGAAAGCGTGTTTCGTGACAGCGTGACGGTCCATTTGGTTCGTTGCCGAAATTGACGATGAAGTCCTTGTTGATCTCCATGCCACCGTTTTTGGTATCGCAATCGATCATCAGCATCACGCCGCCCTTGTGGCGAATGTCAGGATAAAACTGGTTGTCCCATGTCGAAAACAGCGACGTCGTGACATACAGCCGTTTGCCGTCGAGGCTTTGCTGGATCATCTGCGGGCCACCGGCAATATCCACGCCGTTGACGCTTGGCGCCTTTTCCAGCAATCCACCCATCCAGACCTGCCCGGTCAGGACCGGGTTATGCGGATCGGTTATGTCATACTGGCGGATGTCGCCATGCAACCAGTTGCAGAAATACAAAAACCGGTCGTCCATGGAAATCAGAATGACCGTGATCAGACCGGGCAGCGGGATCGGCCATTCCGGATGCTTTTCGTTTTCCACATCGATGACTTTTTCGACGATCCATTCGTCATCTTTCTTGTGCCAGTGGATGATGTTCGAAGACATAGCCGCACCAACAAAACCATGGCTTGACGCTGGATCATGCAGGAACCTGACTTCCAGCGGCACCAGACCATCTTCGCCAAGATAAACGGATTTTTCGACCTTTTTCTTCTCAAAGTCCCAAAAATGGATTTCGCGACCATATTTCAACAATCCGACTTCTTCCAGATCGAAACCGGGCATGAATGTGTTGGGTGCAGCCCATTCCGAGGACACCATCACATTGTGGCGCGGCTGATACCAGAAATCATAGTTGAATTTCATGCCGCCAAGATCATTTTCCCAGCGCCCGACGATCTCAAAATCCTTGTTCAGCTGCAAAAACCCACCCGGCGCGTTGCCCTTGGCATCTCCCAGCATGGAAATGATGATATCGGTCCCCAGACAATGGATCGTATGGGGTGCCGACAAATCAGTTTTCTCCTTGATTTCGTCGCCGGATATTATTTTGTGAAGTTTCGGATTACGTGGATCGGACAGGCAATCAATGATGTGCAGATTGGAACTACGTACCCCCGGAACGATCAGATAACGCCGCTCCATCGAGGCGTCACCGTGACAGGACGAACAGGCGTTCCAGCCCATATGGTGCAACTCGTCGCCAATTCCCGGCATTTCACAACGACTTATAACCTTACAATAGTCAGGGCTTTCAGGATCGGCATCGATCGTGGCCAGATAATCCGATTTCTGGATGCCGGTCCCGACATAGATCGCGATGGTATAGAGCAATTTCTCACGCGGGGCTTTCATGGCCTCGGCAGGCGAGGCATATCCCGGCCCGCAACAGGTGTTGATTTCGCTGGATGTCATTCTGGTCTCCCGCCGACAATTATTTCACTGTCCAAAAATCGGATTTAATGATAAATAAGCTTACCGTACTATGAAAATCTTGTTTGTAAAGTGAGATTTACCACTTTATGGACAGTAGTGTTAAAAAATGAGACTGAAACATGCATCTTGATCGACTGGTAACAATCCTTGAAGCCGTTGCTGTGGCCGGCCAACCGGTGACGCCCAGCGAGCTGCAAAAGATGACGGGAATTCCTAGGCCGACCTGTTATCGGCTGCTGACCATGCTGGCGGAAAACCGATTGCTGGATGTTCCTGAACACGGGATGCGATACGTCATTGGCGAGCGACTATTGCGCATTGCGCTGCTGGCCAAGACCGACACCACCATCAGCAGTGCCGCGTCGCCGTCAATTCGGGATACCGCAATCGAGTATGGCGAGGCTGTTTTCATCTCGCGGTTGCGAAATGACGGCGTTGCCATCATTCACGTGGAAACACCGTCCGATCCCTCGGTTTCATATATTCATCCCGGTTTGGGGATCAGGCCGATGCACGCTTGCTCGTGCTCCAAGGCGATTGCGGCGTTTGCTGACGAAAGTTTCCGTGAAAGCATCCTGAAGGGTAAAATGAAATCCTATACCAGCCAAACCCAGACCTCGGAGGAGGGCCTGCGCAAAGAGTTTCTGGAGATCAGAGAACGCGGGTTCGCCGAATGCGTGGAAGAAATCGAGACGGGAGTTTCCAGCGTTGCAGCGCCGGTTTTCATTGAAAGTGCGGGGGCCGTCTTCAGCGTCGGCGCCATTGGGCCGAGTCGCAGATTTAATGCCAAGTACCGCGACGCGCTCGGCAAAAATCTTGTTACGCTGGCCGAAAACGTCGCTGCCACCATTCAAAGCAATGACTTAGTTTAGAAAAAAGTTTAAGCTTGTAGAGATTACTATAAATAAAATTTAGATATTATAAGTTTCGCTAACAAACCTTGTTACTAAGAAAGCGTCTAGGCCTTCAACACCCCCTTCAGAACCGTAACCACTATGCTTTACGCCCCCAAACGGTGTTTCGGGTGTACTCACAACACCTGAATTTATAGCCAAAAGACCAGATTCAATATCAGACTTTAGAGCATTTACAATTTTTGCGTTATTGGT
>ENA-OSJC01003601-OSJC01003601.1-marine-metagenome-genome-assembly--contig:-NODE-3601-length-10994-cov-12.358432_pt1 | contig 10994 bp, 9 predicted proteins | sample MGYA00237885_ERZ534234 | MGnify/ENA primary metagenome ERZ534234 (study PRJEB26413, sample SAMN06343907) | marine metagenome | isolation source: coastal waters | place: Atlantic Ocean: West Antarctic... | reverse complement strand
ACCTTGTACCACTGCAGTGCTTGTTTCGGGTTCGGGCTCGTGCCTTCGCCATCTTTGTACATTAACGCTAAAACTGTCTGGGCTTTAGGGTCACCTGATGCGGCCAGAGTTTTAAAAAGGGGTAGCGCGGCGGCGAACTTATCTTGCTGGTAGAGTTTGGCCGCTTCTTCAAATGAGGAGCGGGTCGCACTCGTTTGCGCTGCTGAATTCGCCAGCGGTGAAGCGAGTAAAACTATTGCCAGAAGGTTTGTAAAACAGAACTTAAACATCAGTGTTTTCGTTGTCGTTGATGAAGAGCCTTAGACTTAGTCGCAATCAGTTTTTCATTACCGCGCTTAAAGTTGCCTGTTGCCTTTGCCATTTCTAACTGTCGCACGTCATGTCGTTTACCCTCTACTCCTTTCAGGAAGCGAATGGCACCTTGCCCCTTTAGATGAGCAACGAGACGATTGTCCATATGGATGGTGACCCCGTGATTCTTTAGGGAATGATAGCGAAAGTTGGTACTGATTTCTGAAGGTTTAGACATAACGGGTTCGGTCATGATAGATATAGGGCTACTATGCTATTGGTCGTCGCTCGATGCACAGCATTAATTATAGGATTTTGCCAGACGGTCAATCGTGTCAAAGAAGCCTTGGCGGGTTTCATCAAGAATTTCAGCAACAGGCTTAATTGACTCGATGCGGCCGCTCACCTGTCCCGACAGCGGGATCGCTGATTCCATATCGCCACCGAAGTAAAGATTCTGTGCATTGCCAAACTTCGGCATGATGTTTTCATCAATTTGCTTCTCGAGTGCTGTGGTTTTTTCAGTTCGCAGTGCGCGCAGGGCGGGTGAGTGAAAGCGGTTAAGAAACACTGTGCCGGTTTCTTCAGCGTCAACAATGGCATTTTTCCAGTTGTCATGGACGGGTGATTCGAGTGCGGACACCATGCGCGTTCCCATTTGTACACCTTCAGCACCGAGGGCGAAAGCCGCTGCCATTGTTGGTCCATCAACCATGCCACCGGCAGCGATGATGGGTACATCCACCTTGGATCGAATTAGAGGCAGCAACACCATCGTTGCAACATCATTGGGGTTCTTGAACCCACCACCTTCGCCGCCTTCCACGATCAAACCGTCGACACCCGCCTCAACGGCTTTCAATGCGGCTTTTAGCGTTGGAACAACATGAAAAACGGTCAATCCAGCTTCCTTCAACTGACCTGTGTACTTGGTCGGTGAACCCGCTGATGTTGTAACAAATGTGACACCTTGATCGATAACAAATTGTGCAATGTTTGGGTCGCGAACGAAAGCCTGGGCAATGTTTACGCCGAAAGGTTTGTCAGTGAGACCCTTCATTTTTTTGATTTCTTCTTTGATGATGTCCAACTCACCTGATGATGTTTCGATGATGCCCATACCGCCTGCATTTGATACGGCTGAGGCCAAAACTGATCGTGCAATCCATCCCATCGGGGCTTGGACAATGGGCAGTTCTACACCTAACATTTCCGTGACGCGATTATTGAATTTCATCATATTTTCCTAGAGCTCGTTTAATCTAACGTTTTTATTATGCCTATCCTAAATAGGTAGCTTAAACAAATAGCCTAAAAATAGTAGTCTGAATTAGTCTGCCTCGATTCTGATATAGCGCCTGTAGGTATAATTTATATTGGATTCGAAGTGCTTTTCTTCTTCAAGCTCGAAGTCACTTTGCTGAAGCGCTGGAAAGAAAACGTCGCCTTCGACTTCAGTGTGTATAGTCGTCAAGTGAATGACGTCCGCGTTATCCATTGATTGTTTGTAGATTTCACCGCCGCCAACAATATAGATTTCTTTATTTTCGGTGGCGGCAAGGCTGAGAGCCTCTTGCATACTGTGAGCGATTAAGCAGTCGGTCTTTGAGTAATTTGGGTTCGAGGTAACAATGATGGTGGTGCGACCCGGCAGCGGCCGGCCAATACTGTCATAGGTGATGCGACCCATTATTAGCGTGCCACCCATGGTTATCTGTTTGAATAGCTTTTGTTCTCCCTTAACCCGCCACGGAATTTCAGTGCCACGGCCTATGACATGATTTTCCGTTTGGGCTGCTACCAGATGTATCGCCATTACATTTTCTCGACAGTTTGAATGCCTAACAGTTCAAGTCCTTGTTTGAGTATTTTTGACGTGATGTCGGCGATTATTAGACGACTGTTCTTGATCTCGTCATCTTGATTCAGAATCGGGCAGGCTTCATAAAAAGACATGAATTGCCCGGATACTTCAAACAAGTAATTGCACAGGACATTCGCCTGAAAGTCATCAGTAACGGAATCAATTGCCTCAGGAAATTGTAGGAGTTTCACCGCCAGCGCAAATTCAACCGGGTGCTGCAACACAATTTTGCTATCGAGGCTTGTACTATCTATCTCTGCGCGGCGAAAAATACTGCGTATTCTTGTATAGGCATACTGAAGGTAAGGTGCTGTATTACCTTCGAAGGACAGCATGGTGTCCCAATCAAAAATATAGTCCGTGGTTCGATTTTTTGACAGCTCTGCATATTTTATTGCGCCCACACCAACAACCTCGCTGATGTTTCGCCTGATGGTCTCGTCTAAATCAGGGTTCTTCGATGTGACAAGCCGGAACGCTCGCTCAATCGCCTCGTCGATCACATCGATTAGCTTTACGTCTGCACCGTCTCTCGTCTTAAAGGGAGTGCCATCGTCTTTTAAGATGACGCCGAAAGGAAGATGCTTGAATACTTTGCTCTGCGTGAGGTATCCAGCTGCCTTCGAAACGGCGAACAGTTGACGCATGTGTAACCTCTGTCTTGCGTCGATGAAATACAGCGCGTTGTCTGCGTTTAGTGTCTGGCTTCGGTACCGCAACGCGGCAATATCGCTTGCCAGGTAGGGGTAGCCACCGTCTGATTTCTGGACGATCGCAGGTAATGGCTTGTCGTCTTTGCCTTTGAACTCTTCGAGAAAAACACACTTGGCACCGTCTGAAATTTCCAGCAGGCCTTTGTCTTTCAATTCTGACACGACAACGGCAAGGTCATCGTTGTAGCTGCTCTCTGCTTTAATGTCCTGGCGCGTCAACGTAATGTTTAGCTTGTCATAAACACCCTGGCAGTGATTGATCGATTCAGTGATAAATTGTTGCCACAGTTCCAAACATCGATCATCGCCGCTTTGCAGTCGAACGACGTATGCTCTGGCACGTATCGCAAATTCTTCATCTGACTTAAACAAGGCGCTGGCTTTCTTATAAAAGACTTCCAAATCTTTTAACTCAGTCGATAATATTTCTCCCGACTGCTCCAATTGATCCATGTAAGCAAGCAGACTACCAAATTGTGCTCCCCAATCACCGACATGATTAGCACGCGTGACATCGTGGCCAAGAAAATCGAGGACACGAGCAGCCGCATCGCCCATGGTGGTGCTTCTCAAATGACCGATGTGCATTTCTTTAGCGAGGTTCGGCGCTGAGTAGTCGATGACGTAGGACTGGCGCGGCGGTGCCTCAATACCCAGCATCGAATCTGTGTGTAGTTTGCTTAACGCCGCAGCAACCGCTTGTGCATCAAGATGGATGTTAATAAAGCCAGGGCCAGCTATTTCAACCTTTTCAGCGAGAGGGAGGTCGAGGGCTTCAATCACCTGAGCCGCCAACTCCCTTGGGTTCATTTTTAGTTTTTTGGCGGCGCCCATGACGCCGTTGGCCTGATACTGACCGAACTCGGCTTTCTGTGACTGTTTAATCACAGCACTGCTGTCGGATGCGCCTGCAAGTTGCAGCGCACGAGTAATTGATTGGTCTAGAACCTTTTTGATATTCATAGGGTTTTGGTATTCATAGAGTTTTAATTTTCATAGATTGATACAGCTAATTTGCAGGGTTATTTACAGGCTAAAAAGACCCGCTATTGTATGTCATCAGGGCGGTCTTGGTCTAACCGTATAGAAATGCAGTGGCAATCAATAAAGCCCTCGAGATATTGGCCGATGCGAGTTTTACTCAGTATTGGTACCCGTGAGTAAAATGTTGATACAGTGGTGGGGTATACAATCGATGTTATCGCGTTGTTGTGGTTCGATTTCGATGATGCGACTCAAAGAAAACAATAGGAGACCGGAATTATGAGAAACACTGGATTTCATCATGTCGCCTTTGCTTGTAAAGATCTTGAAGCAACGGTGGCGTTCTACGAGCGTTTAGGGTTCCCGCTGGTCCACACTGAAGTGCAGGGTGTGGAAACCAACTTTATCAAACACATATTCTTTGACCTAGGTGATGGCAGCAGCCTTGCCTTCTTTTACCTAAAAGGCGTCGGCGAACCTGAAGATTACCGGACTGACATATCAACAGGCTTAGCGTTACCGGTTTGGGTTAATCATGTCGCCTTTGCCGCAGATGCCGCACGTTACGAGGCTGTTAAGTCAATCATGACCAAGCAGGGTGTCGAACCGACGATGGAAGTCGATCATGATTGGTGCCATTCGGTTTATTACACGGACCCCAATGGCATCCTAATAGAGTTTTGCTTAGACACGCCAGGGTTTGAACAGAACCCTAAGCTGGCAAAAGAGCTGCTGACTAAGTTGCCTGCTGCTGCGCAATAGTTGCGAATATTAACGATGACAGTTGTGTGAGTAATAAAATGGAGAATGAATATCCCACCGAGGATCCGTCATTAGACGGTTTTGTTCGAGAATTTGTGTCTTTGGAGTCGGCAACGGGCCGGCGCAATCCAGTTGGTTTTGCACCCTGCCAGGGTTTGTACCATCGACCGGAAAATGGACCTGTTAAAGTCGCGTTCATTGCGACGCACTACAATGTCGATTTTAGTGAGCATTATCTGGGACCCTATTTGGCCAAACTTGGCTATGGGTTCTTAGGCTGGAATACACGGTTTAGAGGCAACGAGCCTTGGTTTATTCTCGAGCATGCGCTTGTCGATATTGCTGCCGGCGTGAATTGGTTGCGTGACGAGGCTGGTGTGGAGACGATTGTGATACTGGGCAACTCTGGCGGCGGCTCATTGATGGGTGCTTATCAGTCCCAGGCGACATGTCCCAATATCACAGCGCTGCAAGGCATGTCCCTTCCTGATGGGTTCGATAAATTACCCGCTGCAGATTTTTATGTTTCGCTCAATGCGCATCTCGGTCGCCCGGAAGTGTTGACGGATTGGATGGACCCATCAGTGACTGATGAGTTTGATCCATTGGCGATTGATCAGTCACTCAACATGTATAATCCTGAAAACGGACCCCCATATTCTGAGGCTTTCATTGCGAAATATCGTGCTGCACAGGTGGCTCGGAATAATCGAATTACCGCATGGGTACTCGAGGAGCTAAAGCGCGTCGCCGCCAGTGGGGTTAGTGAACGCGTATTCACAATGCAAAGGGTCTGGGCAGATCTTCGATTAATGGATGCATCAATTGATCCTTCACAAAGACCAATCGGTGTTTGTTATGCGGGAAATGCTAAGCGAGCAAACTTTGATGCTCGCGGTATTGGCAATTGCAGTTCATTACGATCCTGGCTGTCGATGTGGAGTCTACAATACTCTCAGTGTCGTGGCGCTGACCATCTGGCAAGAATTGACGTCCCCTCGCTGGTGATACAGTCTCTTGGTGACTGTGGGGTTTTCCCTTCAGATGCGAAGGCTATTTTTGATGTGTTAGGTAGTGCGGACAAAGAAATCAATCTTGTTTCGGGGGATCACTACTTACTTGAGCCGCCTGCGGCGCGAGGCATAATTGCCGACGTCATTCATAAATGGTTGTCCGCAAGAGTGTTGTGCGAATAGCGAGCGGAAAATAAATGTTCTAAGTCACCGGTTTGTGACAGTGATGTCTTAAATCGCCAATCTTGTTGAATCACAATATGCGTCAGAGAAATACCCCATGACTGAAATGCCAACGTTTGAACTCGAACATCCCTATGCTGACTTATTGGGTTTTGTCGTTGAAAGCAAGGGTGATGGCAAGAGTCGCTGTACATTGCCGTTCTCCGAGAAGTTGTTGAACCCAAATAAGGTGGTCCATGGTGGCGCGATATACTCGCTAGCAGACACCGGCATGGGTGCAGCGCTGATGTCCGCGGTTAACGAGGGTGAATTTTGTGCGACTATCGAAATAAAAATCACCTACTTTCATGCCGTTGGTTCTGAGAATTTGCGTTGTGAAACGGAGGTTCTTAAGAAGGGGCGGCGGGTCGCAATGATGGAGAGTGAGATCTATAGTGGCGACAAGTTGGTTGCTAAAGCGACAGGTAGCTTCGCTGTATTTGGGTAGGGTGGCGTCGCCAATTAGGTTCGACATTGGCCGGGTGGTTATTGGTTCTAAGGCGTGGTCGGTTTAGACGTAATAGTACGTAGTAAAACTACGTAATACGTGTTTTCATTGTTGCTCGAGCAGTCAGTGGCTTTTGGGAAAGACTTCAATCTTGGTATAACGAATGTCTGCTTAAAAAGGCTTGTCATAGAAGTAAGGCGCCTGACGCCACACTAATAACAACAAAAAGTAACCCAATTGGAGCATCCCTTATGAGTGAAGCATTTGATATTCCTGACCCCTATACGATTCCACTCGAAGATATTGATGTCTCGAACCCGCTACTTTACAAGTACGACGCTCAATGGCCGTACTTCGAAAGGCTAAGAAATGAAGCCCCCATTCATTACTGTAAAGACAGTGATTTTGGCGCCTTTTGGTCCATCACAAAGTACGATGACATCATGGATGTTGAGAAAGACCATGAAACATTTTCTTCTTTTCCGACCATTGTACTCGGTGATCAAGATGCCGATTTCACTGTAGAGCAATTTATTGCCTCGGACCCACCGAAGCACGATGGTCAGCGAAAGGCTGTCACGGGTGCTGTAAGCCCTCAAAGCTTGTCAAAGATGGAGCCGATTATTAGAGAACGTATCGCAAAGATCATGGACGAGTTACCCATTGGCGAGCCGTTCAACTGGGTAGACCGTGTTTCTATTGAACTGACAACGCAAATGCTCGCAACCTTGTTTGATTTTCCTTTCGAGCAGCGCCACAAGCTTACCTTTTGGTCAGATATGGCGACATCGGGCGGTAATGTTACGGGTGATGACAGCGTCACCAAGGAAGAAAGAGAAGCGGCTCTGATTGAATGCCTGACAGAGTTTACGGCACTTTGGGATGAGCGCGCCAAGCAGGATCCTGAAGGCAAGTATGATTTTATAACCTTGATGGCACACTCAAAACACTTCGATGATATGGATCCAATGGAGTTTCTAGGCAATCTCATTTTGCTTATCGTTGGTGGCAACGACACGACGCGAAATTCAATGTCGGGTGGAATTTTAATGCTAAATGAAAACCCTGCTGAATATGAGAAGCTGAAAGCCGACCCATCACTTGTTCCTAGCATGGTATCTGAGATTATTCGTTATCAAACACCCTTGATGCATATGCGTAGGACAGTTACGCGAGACACGATATTCAAAGGCCATAGCTTCAAGAAGGGTGACAAGGTTGCCATGTGGTATGTATCTGGAAATCGCGATTCAACGAAAATAGATCGGCCGGATGAATTTATCATTGATCGTGATCGTGCCCGAAATCACATTTCGTTTGGTTTTGGTGTGCATCGTTGCATGGGTAATCGTTTAGCAGAAATGCAATTGCGTATCGTTTGGGAAGAGATTCTTGCCCGCTTTAGCAAGGTTGAAATTGTTGGACCTGTCGAGCGTGCGAAATCTAATTTCGTTCGCGGCATCATCGATATGCCTGTCGTATTGCACGCCAAGTAATTTAGGCGCATGTCGAATAAGTTAAAAATGAAAGAGCTTGAATCGCTTACTGGCGTTGGACGGGAAGCGGTTCGATTCTATATTAAGCAAGGCATTCTTCCGCCGCCGGACAAACCGAAGAAAAACGTTGCCCATTACAGCGAGGAGCATGTGTTGCGGATCAAGATGATTCGTAAGCTTCAAGAAGAGAAATTTCTTCCGTTAGGTGTTATCAAAAATATTCTCAATACGACATCTTTCGCGCAGCTCTCCACAGCGGGCAACCTGACGGAGTTTGAATTGGCATTTTCGGTCATGTTATCGGATGAACGAGGCAATGCGAAAAAGTTGCTGAAGGACGTCAAGGCAACACTTGGTTTTTCCGAGCCTGCACTGCGCGAAATGCATGAGCTGAAGATCATTGCGATTATTAACGACGATGCGGGTGAAAGCCTGGATGCGATTGATATTAAAGTTTTGGAGCATTGGCGGCAAATTTTGTCGATGGGCTATGATCAAGGTGCGGGTTATGACCTGCAGTTTTTGAAACGTTATGTCGATATGAGTCGGGCACTTGCAGAGCAAGAAGTCAGCTTGTTTTTTAAAGAATTCTCGTCACTGCCGGTCAAACAAGCGGCAAAATTGGGGAGTGAAGGCATAAAGATCGGTAACAATTTGATCGGGCTGCTGCACACGCGAGAGGTTCGTAAGTGCGTGCAGCAATTTGTGAAGAGACAATCCAATGAGAATTCAAAGACCTAGACGTGGTGCTTAATTTAGTCAGTCTTGTCTAATCCCCCACCCATGACCTAATAGCTTATCTCTTACAGGCTACATTCGAATGATAGGCGCGCCTCGCTCCGCCATACCCGGTTCAATCTCATTGAACAACTTTTTATAATGGTATAACGGCACCTTCGGAAACAGATGGTGAATACAGTGGTAATTCAGCCAGAGTCAAAGTGTAGTGGCCGGACGATGAATCCATGCAGGTAGGAATATTGTATCGGTGTTCTTATATCGCACAGTTTCCCCATAGGGTTGAAGGAAGATCTGAGACATGAGCTTGAAGTGGGTGAATGACATGTTCTGAAAGTTCAGAATTGGCCGACCGTGATGAACAGTTGCATTGCGATAAAAGATGCAAAGAGAGTACCTCCTGCGGTTGATTTGGTGCGGAACGTTTATAAGAAAATTGCAGTGCAGGTGCTTGAAGATAATGCACAAGGCGAGTTAAGTGGCACGTTAGATGTCCCGTCTGTCTAGTATGCCTGCTTTAGGCGTACTGCTATAGGTGTGCTTAGTCCGTAGTATTACCATCGGAGAAATCGTAAGCAGGTTTTATTCAGATGATGGGAAATCGATTTCGATTTTGGTGCCGACGCGAAGTTGGCTTTCGATGTTGATTGAGGCTTGGTGAGATTTCACTGTTTCTAATACCTGATACATGCCCAAGCCTGTGCCCAAACCTTTCGGTTTAGTGGTGTAGTAGGGTGTGAACATGTTTTCCTGAATTTCAGTCGTCATACCTGAACCCGTATCTTCCACGCAAAGGTACACCCGTTGAGCGGTTGTTCTTCGTACTAGAAGGTTATCTGTACCCCTGCTGGCTGTCTCTCGAACGTAGAGACTAATAGTTAAAATCCCGCCATCGGACATGGCATCTCTCGCGTTGATAGCCAGATTCAAAATCATTTGTTCAATTTGAACTCTGTCAGCATGGATGAGCGTCATCGCTTGTGTGTAATTGAAGCGAATGGTGATACTGCTGGAAAGGCTGATCTGGATCAATGATTGCATTTCTTCGACGACGACGGTTATATCGACTGTCTCGAATTTAATTTCTTTGTCTCCTAAAAAGGCCATAAGTTGGCTTGTTAGTCTCAACGCTTTTTGGGATGTCGACTCAATTTCTCTTAAATAGCGCTTGGTGCTATCTGGCAACTCTGTTGAGTCGAGTGCTATATCACTGTAGCTGAGTATTCCCGAAAGCATGTTGTTGAAGTCGTGGGAGATACCGCCAACTAATTGGCCGAGAGTTTCGAGTTTTTGCGTTTTTTTAAATTGGTCACTCGTTTTGTTGATTGAAGCTTTGTTCGTATGCTGAGTTGCGCTGCGTCTATCAATTTTAAGTGTTGCTGTCGTACTGAAAACATTATCGGACTGTGCGCGGGCGACGCGGCGGGGCGTGGCGCGTACTACCCCGACGATAAACTGTGGTTTTAAATCATCGCCTAAAAATAGATTGAGTTCGCCATCTATCCATAGTGTCGAACCATTCTTGTGACGTATCTGTTCTTGGAACGTTACCGGCAGCGTCAATCTGCGTTGGTCAGCAACGATTGTTGAGACCAATGCTTTCATGTCGGTATAAGATTGTGGGCTGAGCAGCCCCTTGAGCGAGATTTTCTTCGCTTGCGTGTCGCTGTAGCCCGACAGGCTTAGAATTGAAGGGCTTACAAAATCTAAATTCAAGTCAAAATCCGCTGTCCAAACCACTTCCGAGAGATGATTAACAATCAATTGATATTTTTGTTCGAGTTGCTGCTTGATTACATTTACTCGGTGAGCATTATCGGACTGATTTTGTAATTGGCGACATTTTTCGATCAATGCATCATTCAAATTACGCAGTTCATGGGCGGACATATTGACTGTTGAAAGACTTCGAATGAGTTTTTTTGCCTTATAAAGCGTTGGTGATACATGGCTGTAAGTGACGTTGAATTTGGCACCCTGGTTTGTTTGATAGATATCAACTTCAGCGGGTTCATAGTCATAGACTTCTGTTAGACCCGCCATTTGCCCAGCAAGGAACATATGAAAGGATCGGCAAGGAGGCAGATTGTCTTTCATGACGAGGCTAATTTCTAAATGTTTGTCTGTAATTTTCTTTATTGCCAATTCGCAGGGAAAGAGCTTTGCAATGAATCCTTGGGGCCCAAAACCAAGCGTATAATGCGCAATCAGAGAATGGTTGAAGCTACCCATTAGTTTGTAGACGGCCATGGTGTTATGTTGCCAGGAGTGACGGCCAGCGGTTCTGATTTCATGCTCGGCGAAGTGATGAAGAAACCGGTCGGACAATGTTCTGAAGCTATGCCAATCGATGAAGTTGCCGGGATCTTCGAGGTGTTCTTTCTTAAATGGTAGGTTTCGTAAAAGACTGTTGAGATCTAGCTTTTGCTCGCGACAAATATCGACGCACCAGCCGAGGTTTCT
>ENA-OSJC01003600-OSJC01003600.1-marine-metagenome-genome-assembly--contig:-NODE-3600-length-10998-cov-3.739767_pt1 | contig 10998 bp, 8 predicted proteins | sample MGYA00237885_ERZ534234 | MGnify/ENA primary metagenome ERZ534234 (study PRJEB26413, sample SAMN06343907) | marine metagenome | isolation source: coastal waters | place: Atlantic Ocean: West Antarctic... | reverse complement strand
GTGAACTAGAAAGTCTTATGCAACATGTAGGTTCAAAGGAATACTGATATGCAGCTAAGCTTTTTTGAAGAAGATCTGGTAGAACCCATCTATTTAGGCGATACTATTTTCTGTCGTAAGTGTCAGCAAGATAAACCAAAGGCATCATTCAACCCTTCTCTAATAAACTACCTACAATCAGAAAGGGTCCACGGTAAAAACGAATACTTGCACTCTACAGGTACCTCTTCTTATTGCAGTGGCTGTAGGACAGAGTACAGGAAAGGCTTAAGGATTGCTGCTGCAGAAGCCCCGCCTAGGCCTACATCAGATTATAATTGTGATTGCTGCAATAAAATAGTCCCAAAAGGTAAGCTTAACCTGGATCACGATCATTCAGATTACAGCTTTAGGGGTTGGCTGTGTCGCCAATGTAATGTATCTATAGGGGGACTAGGTGACGATCTAGAAGGGCTAGAGATGGCACGTACATACTTAAGGAATCACTATGAACGATAACGAGCCTCCAAAGAAGCAGACACGTTCCCGCCGTAAGACTACTTACAAGGGTGCCTCATCTAAGCCTGTTTCAGGTATGCTACCAAAGACAGAGAACCAAGACAAACTTATCAAGGCTATTAAGTCTAGTAAGCAGGTTCTCATCCTAGGTCCAGCAGGTACAGGTAAGACTTATGTGACTGCCACCTGTGCAGCAGACTTGTATACACTCAAAGAGATTGACAAGATTGTCATCACACGCCCTCACGTAGCGGTAGGACGTGATATAGGGTACCTCCCAGGCACACTAGAGGAAAAGGCGCAACCTTGGGCCTTACCAGTGTTAGACGTACTCACAAAGCATCTGAGTAAGGGTGCAGTTGATACAGCACTTAAGTCAGGAAACATCGAAGTAGCTACCTTAGCTCTTATGCGGGGTCGTAGCTTTGAGAATGCCTTTATCATTGTAGACGAAGCACAGAACATTGAGATACCAGAGATTAAGATGCTGCTCACTCGTGTAGGTGAGGGTAGTACTATTGTTCTTAACGGAGACATTCAACAGTCTGATCTTAAGGGTACGTCTGGTCTAGCTAAGGTCATTCATCTCGCTAAGAAGCACATGTTAGATGTACCTGTAGTTGAGTTTGGTATAGATGACATTGTTCGTAGTGGTATCTGTGCTGAGTGGGTAAAGGTATTTATGAAGGAGGGGTTGTGATTGCTTGACAGTCATATAATAGGTAAGGTATACTGACCTAGTTGTGTTCATAAGAGAAGGGCTATCAAAGCCACGGGTGAACACTGTACTACTTACAGAGGACGGTAATGGATCTAGAAAAAGAAGCAGAAGACTTCATGGAAGCCAGACAAGACCAGTTCTATGAGGCTATGAGTTTGACGCTCGTACAGCTAGAACACTTCTTGACAGACAATCTTAACGCAACACGAGAGTTACAGATTGCCCTAGAGAAGCTAACAGAAGCAGAGATGTGGATAGCAGCAAGTGTAGAGCAGTACGGTGTAAAAGACTATGTACCTAAACGGGGTGCTAAGCATTAAAAAAGGGGCACTCAACGGTGCCCCTCTTCTTGTTTCTACTGTGGCTCTTTGGCCTCGTCTTTGAGGTAATCTGTTACCGTCATAAAGAACTGTAATTCTTCCCAGTTCATCTCCTGTACGCTCCCTGAGTAGTCGTACTGTTCCTTCATTATCTTCATAGCTTCATGCTTACGACCTTTAGGGACAGAGGCAGCTTTTTTACGTGCTGCATCTACACCAAACTCACTAGAGGTTTCCATGTAATCCTTTAGCTCTTTTCTGATGGTACCTTTCCAGTAGTTTAGCAGTTCTTTACGCTTTGCTACAGAGCCTTCCTTAAAGCCTTTAGTATTTACTAACTGAGCAAACGTCTCTTCAAACATAGGCTGGATTAGTTTGTTAAAGGCCTTATCATAGGCAGGTATTTGACTACGCTCATTGGCTTTCCACGGGTGCATCTCTGCCATGCTATACACTTTTTCAGTAGCAGTACGAGCAGGTTTGATTGTAATACCCATGACACGTAGGATAGGACTAGCATCCTTTAGCTTACCGCCACGTGTAGCTACGTATAGCTCTTCACCTGTAACAGAGTCTAGCTTATCTGTGAAGATCTCAACAAGGTTGTCTACATACTTTGTAGCACCCATGATGCCTAGGCTTGCACCCTTCTGTTGACGTGTATCACGTGCAGCATCTGTATCATTGATAAAGCCAACCATACGGTTAACTGCATCTAGTGGACGTGTGAAGCCAGCCAAGATGTTACCACCCTGTTTGTATACAGCATCCATTGAAGCCTGACGTGCACCCTCTTCGTTGTTAAACAAAGTATCAAACACATTGTAGAAGTCATTAGCAAACTGTGCATCTTTAGCGAACTGACCCACAGCAAGTTGTGCACCAATATCTTCAATAAGCTCTTTGGGTACCATCTCACCTCTGCGAGACAGGTTACCTGCACGACCTACAGCAAGCCACAGAGATACAGGGAACAAGTTACGTGCATCCATGATCTTACCGCCACCAACATCAAGCTCGTTGTAGGCTAAGCCACTCTCTAGCTTATCATCATCATACTCCATGGCTAACCGCAGTGCAGTCATACCAACTAAACTACGAGAGAATGCTTCTGTAGCATCCTTAGGCATAGGAGCACCCTTAACGGATGTGTTATACATTGCCTTAGCCATAGCAACACCACCACCAACAGACCACTGATATGAAGTAGCAATAGTGTTGTTAAGGAAGCGACCAAACGGTAGGATTGTACCCAACAATGGTATGTTAGAGAAGTTCTCTACCTGTCTAGCTACATTGGAGAGTAGCTGGTCATCCGTAGTATAGTCTTTAGAGAACACAGACTTCATTGTTGTATCTAGTGCTGCGCCAATGACATCATTATCAATCATGTCGATGTCACCCTTCTCAAGAACGTCAGCTAAAGTGCGACCCTCTTTGTTCAGACGTATCCACTTATCCATCTCTGTGATAAACATCTGTGACTTAGTAAAGGAGTCTTGGATCTTAACACCAGTTAGGCGGTTAGCCCCATCAACAATAGTCTCTGTTGCCTGGAACCACTTAGAATCAGGGTCCATACCGAAACGCCCAGCGCTACGATCTACACCACCTGTGAAGCTCTCAAACAATACCTTGCTTAGGTCTTTATTCTGCGTAAGGAAAGACATGTAAGCATCGTGTGTCGTGTGTGGGTCCAGCAAGTTACGCATCTTCTGTGCTTGGATACTGCGATACACCTTACCTACACGTAGAGCCTCACGACCCTCCTTAGTCATAGAACCACCACGAGATAGTCCGTATAATGTGTGTGCAGTACTAGATGTAATATCAGCTAAAGATTGACCAATGTAAAACTGACCAAAGCCCATGACGTTGATTGCTGTAGTAGCAGGGGACGATACAAGTAGTCTACGCCATATGTTTTGACCATACTGTACGCCCTTAGAGCGAGTAGCCTTAGCTGCCTCTGCATCCAAGTTATCAATCACATCTACGCTTCTCTCCAGTACATCACTACCGTACAGAGTTGCAGCATCTAACGATTTACGTACCTGAGACATGACGTTAAGAGCCTGTCCACCCTTGCTAATCTCTACAGCAAGTAAGTCACCTACGCTTTGTGCCCACTCTGTTGTATCACCAAGGGTAATACCCATAGGCTTCATTTTATCGTTGATGTCCTTAAGAGTTTCCTGCGGTAGTCGTGTAGCAATAGATGTCATTACATCAGATACAGTAGAACTCTTAGGTAAAGCTAAGCCTTGATCTTTAAAGAACTTAACTAGGCCACCCTTGTTGTCCTCACCCAGCATTACTTCCTTAAGGAAATCAATGGATGTAGGTACATCATCGTAAGCATCTTTACCACGTGATACTTTAGTCTTCCACGAATCTGCTTTCTCCATGATAATGGCTGCAGCGTCCTGTGCTTGCTCTTTCTTGATGTTTAATTCAATACGCTTATTCTTAGCTGCCATTTCAGTAGCAGCAGTCTCTACACGGTTAGCTTCTTCTGTGCGTCTACCGCCCATACGAAGGCTAATATCAGCATCAGTTAGACCTGAGGCACCAGAGAACTTACCGAAGCCATACTGTGCTAGACCACCAACACCGCCTAGCAGTGAGCTAAACCCTGTCTGTAGTAAACTATACTTTTCTTGAGCACCAGCCTGTAGCAATGTACTCTGTAGTGTAATGTCATGTAGTACAGCAAAGGAAGCATCCGCAGCAGTGGTAGCTGCTAGTATCTTCTTACCATCCTTTAGTGATGCCGTTCTAATAGAGTCACGCTGTGCCTTCTTCTTAGCTTCTAATAGGAATGTCTGACGCTCTTTACGTGCAGCTTCTCTACGCACTGCCTTAGACTGTGCTGTCTTGATGTTGTTAGCAGAGAAGCGTTTAGCGGCTTGCTTAGCTGCTTCTTCACCAGCCTTCTTAGCTGCCTCTTGGGTTGCACCCTTCTTGATGGCATCTTTACCAGCATTAACAGCGGCTTGTTTAACTGCAGCACGACCTGCTTGAGTGATACCCACACCAGCGGCCTTACCAATACCACCAGTGAGAATACCCACATAGTTAGACGGATCAGCAGCAGAGGCAAAGAGGTAATCTTTAATGCCATCTACAGCACCAGCGAAACCATCATTGGTAAACACATTGCCTAGCTGGTCATATATCTTGTATGCCTCACCAGCACGTTTCTTCATCTCCTCATCTGCATCTTTAATGAAGCGAACCTCACCAGCAACAGATACAGTATTGGTGTTCATCCAACGCATGTTATCAATGAAGTCTTCTACAACCTCATCGTCAGACTTACCTGCAGCTACTTCGTAGTCTACACCAGCACGGTCAATCATGTGGTCACGGATAATCTTAGCACGTTGCCCTGTCTTAAGGTCATCCTTCTTAAGAGTATCTGTAGGGTCAAACATGTATTCGTCTGCTGGCGCAACACCCTTGTTTCTAAGGAGGTTGAGTTGCTCAATGCTAGAGATGGTAGTGGATGCTTTAGGTTTAATGCCTAGCTGCTGTGTCTGCTCTATTGCAGGGGAGACTGAAGGCACAGGGGTTGTGATACCTCTAAGCTTGTTCAGTTCTTCTATTGAACTAATATTAGCCATGTTTATTCCTTATCCAGCGCCATCTTAAGTACGTATGTGATTGGACCCTTATCCATAGGAGCAGCTGTAATGCTTAAGTCCGCACTGTTGTTAGCATACCAATCAGCTAAGCCTTGTGCAATATCTTCTTCAGTGTCTTCGCTGGTAAACCCTTCCTCACGTAGGAAGTTAAGGATGTCTGAGCCGTGGTTCTTAAGTACAGCTTCTGCTTCTGCGCCTGCTGCTCTTGCTTCAGGTGTAGTAGCTTCTTCAGGCTTAGCCATGATGCTATCAGGGCGAGACTCAGGGCGAGGTGACTCAGTAACGTCAGGTGCTACGTTCTCTTCGCCACCCACTACAACTACACCACGATCAGCACCTTCTGTACCGTATGACTTCTTAACCTTATTCTCAGAGAAAGTCTTCTTAGGTAAGTCTTCATCAATACCAAACTCAGATATAACTACGTCTCCATATGCTGCAAGACGTTCATCAGGGATAAAGAACAGAGAACTACCCTTAACTTTGTAAGGGCGGTTTAGGTTCATACCTGGTACCTTCATCTTATACCAAGCCTCTGGGTCGGCATTACGTTTAAGCGTAATAGCAGCGGCTCTACGGTCACGCTCTTCACCATCAGGTAGGTGCTGTAGCAACTTACCAAGAGGGCTATACTTTAGTCCTGCAGCCTTTAGTTGGTTCTTATCTAGGGCATCACGTTCTTCTTTAGATAACAAGGACGGGTCTACCTGTGGCATTTCGTCAGGGTTAAGAACAGACAGGTCTGTGTTGATGAGTTCTAGGTCTAGATTTCGTCCTGCTGTTACTGTCTGGATGCTAGAGATTTCATTCATTACTACACCAAGAGCTTCGCCTGTTACAGTAAAGGGCATACCCTCAATAGTTACCATAGCACTTATAGGTAGCCCATTATCAGCCACGGTCACTGTTACTTCACCTTCGGGCAATGTGGGGTGACTAAATTTAGTAGTCTTTTCACTAGCGTTTATGCTAACCTTACCGCCTGCTTCTTCTACCTTAGCAGCAACTACGTCCACCGTTTCATCAAGAGTGTCGCCGTTTGCATCTACTACGGGCGGGGTGCCTGCGGTAGTGTCGCTTATCACAGAATCAAAAAAGTCTGTACCTACCATGCGTTTAATGACATTACCCATAACATCAAAATAGTTACCGCCATTAAAGTTTTTCGCTCTATCAACTACAAAACTAGACATGAACTCTTGTTTAGACTGGTTCATTAGAACCTTAATAGTAGCTACATCTGCTGCACGTTTAGCCATCTCATCTGATCCAGGCACAGGATTTAAGGCCTCAAGTGCGGCTAGTTGAGATTCAAGATCTATATAATCCTGCGAACTCTCTGCTTTACTCATAGCACTCTCTAGCATAGCAAACTCTGTAGGCATAGAATCTGGGTCAAACATCTTAGGCTGTGAGTAGTTTACGAAGGTACCACTGGTGAGGCTCTGATAGTCAGCCTCTTGTGCGGCTTCATTTACATCCATTATAGAGTAGCCATCAACAAAGGATTCAGCATCTAGCTCAGCACGAACAGCGGCCTTACCGCCCTTACCTGATATGCGCTGCCATAGGTTACGATCTGGTGCCTCTGTGGAACCTACTGAGGCTGCAGGTAGACCATACGTCTTCTGAATGCGACCCTGTAGATCACCCTCAGGAATAGCATAGCCTGCAGGTAACTCAACAATGTTCTTAGCTGCTTGTTCGTTCCAGCGAGTACCTTGTGCAGTTTTACCCGCCTGTAGCTGTTCTACGAGACCCTGTAAACCACCTGGCCCAGAGTCTAGTGCAGCACTAACCATTGCATCTGTAGCATACAAAGATTTAGCTTGCTTAGCTAAGCCCAGCGCCTGACCTACGATCTGGTTACGCTGTACAACAAGACCCTTGTTCTTCTCAGCTAGTTCACGCTGTTTGTCTTCGTAGTCTTCTGTCTTAGCTTTACGTGTATTGATATTCTCTGCTGACTTCTCAAGGAAGGCTGTTGCAAACGCTGTTAAATCAACCATTATTCTGCACCTCGTGACATGAGACCCATTGGCTCATCTTGCGTTTCTACTTCTTGTGGCTCAGATACTTCCATGTCAGGTTCTTCTGCACCCTGCATCTCTTCTAGAATACCAGAGGATTGCCCTCCATCTGCAGCATCTTTTTCAATAGCATCCTTAATGAGGAGCTTAAGACGTTTGTTCTCACGATCTGTAGACTCTTTCTGCATATCACGGTTTGTCTCTTTAGTATCAATACCCATCTCAGCCATAACAACCTTGATGTATGTACCAATAATAGGAGCAACAACCATACCAGCCTCGACTGTATGTAAGCCTTGCTGTGCACCGATAAGCATTAATGATTCTGTAACAGCACGAATGTCACCGCCTAGCTCAAAGACAAGACCCATGTCCTGCAGCAACTCATCATTGCTTAGCTTCTTTAGGTAGTGGTCTACAATCTTAGCAGGCTCAACCATCTCAGGTGGGCGCTCCCAAGGGGCATTGCGTGGGATGTCAGTCAGAGACTGTCCAGGAATAGGCTGTGAGAATTGATCTGGCATTAGTCTACCTTACTTTGTGAATCCAGCGCCAAAGTATAAACCTACAATGGCTGAAACGATATGTGTGTCTAGTGGTGTGATTACGAAGCCATAGGCTGACTTCCATTGGATTGATTCCTGTGTACCGAATATCCAGTCAAAGAAACCGCCCTGCATCTCAGTGTAGCCAACAACTACGCTTACCTCAGGATACCATACAGCCACTAACTTAGGCAATACGATAATAGAGAATACTGCTGATAGAGCTATGATACGTCTTGTCCAAGCAAAGTGTACGTCTGTCTTGCCGTGCTCTCTGGCTTGACTTACAGCACCAACTAAAGCTTTCTGGTGCTCAGCCTTGTTCTTATTAGATTGACCCCACATAGACATGACCCCACCAAGAATGGTGGAGGCCAGCATTGTTATGAGTTCTAAGGGAAGACCGAACATTATTCACCCGCCAATGTGTTGTACCTGTTAGTCCAACCCCTACCGTGAGTATCCCATGTGTTTGCAGGGTTACTGTAGCCTGTTGTACCGAACTCAAGCTCTCTTAAGTATTCATCCCTATATTCCTGAGGGGTGAATGTAGACTCTTGCATAGCCGTTCTTGTGTTTGGACCCATTACACCGTCTGGCGTAGCTCCTGTAAGGTTTTGTACGGCTCTAACACCCCTAGAACCGCCCATGTACACTGCATGGAATACAATTTCTTGGGTGTCATCAGGTAGGTCTGAAATGTTATATGTGTCATAATACTGAGTTGCTGCTATCTCTCTGGCTGTAGCTTGAGATAGACCTCTCATGTCCTCTACGGTAGGCGTCCTGCCTAAGTGCTCAGCCAAAACAGGGGCAGATATTCCGTGATTTGTGCCTACAAACTGTCCTCTGTAGTAGTTACCTGTATCATTTACATCTGTTGAGTAACCACCCTCTGCATCAAAAACCGAATCTATAAGCTCATCTCTTGTCGGCGTTGTTGTAGCGGTTTCTTCTTCCTCAACAACAGGCTCAGCAGTATCCGTATCAACCTCTGATACAGTATCTTGTACAGGTGGTGACATAAGACCCTGAGTAGGGTACATGTCAGTTGCTGCATCCGCACCACCTACAGAGACACCTGATTCTGATTCCACGTCAGGTGCAGACATAAGCCCATCTACTTCAGTAGTAGCAGTACCGCTTGGACGACCCAGTGACTCAGTAATACCAGAGACAGAACGAATAGCAGCCTGCTCTTGAGCGTCCTGCATAGATAGTGTACCCATATCAGGACCAAGATCTGTCGTACTTACAGGAGGCGTATCAAGCATTGCAGCAGCGGGTACATCACCACGATACTTAGGAATAAATGCCTCTGTAGAAACGGTCCAGTCAGTAAGCGCCTTATTGCGTCCCACTGAGGTGTCACCCTGCGGAGCCGTACCTAGAGCAGAAGAGTTAGGGAATGCAGTCTTTAGGGCATTAGCTAATCTAGTCTTTATGCTTTCTGTAGGCGTCTCAGTCTTAGCTTCCGCTTCCTTAACGGGACGCTTCATGACACCTTCTTTTGGTGCTTCTTCTTCTACTACGTCTTGACCTGACAGCAAAGCTTCAACATCAAAAGTAAAGGTGTATGGATCAGCCATAATGTAAATGTCCTGTGGATTAGTTTGTTTATTAGGCAATGGCAGCAGCAGCAAAGGTACCAATAGCACCCCATAGAGCCGCTTTCTTGGCTGCACTAGCATCAACCTTAGCATCAGCGGATGCAATGTTCGCAATAGCAAGCTGTGTAGCACGGTTAGCATTGTTATCCTCTGTCTGCCAAGCAAAGCTCATTAAGTCTCGTGACTCTTGTATCAAAGCATTAAAAGCTAAGCTAGTCATTTCAGATGCTGCCATAGCTTCATCACGGTTAGCCAAGTTCTGTGCTGCTGTATCTTGTGTTGATACAGATTGTATCCATGCAGCGTTAGCTTGTTCTACAACCAGAGAGTTCTGAGCATTGAATTGATCACGCATGTTTACGATGCTTGTGTTAAACTGTTCCATAGCGTTAGCTTCACCAGCATTGAAACGATCACGTGCTGCACTCTGCTCTGTGTTGAACATAGATACAGTAGATGACAGGTTAGCAAAGAACTGATCTGTCTGCATTTCAGAAGAAGCATTGAACTGTGCAGCAGCGTTGGTTGCAGCTTGGTCTGAGAACATAGAGTTGATAACTGACTGAGCCTTAAACATGGTAGTTTGTTGTTCGTTGCTTAGATTAGCCATATCCATTTGTAGGAAAGCCTGAGCATTCTGTACTTGTGTCTGCTGTCGGTTGTTAAGGTTAGTTAAGTCTACCTGAGACATAGCAGCAGCATCAGCCATGACCTTAGCGTTACGAGCATTTAGGTTACCCATGTCTACTGTCTGAGCCATACGAGCATTCTCAAGAGCAATGTTCTGCTCAGCAGAGAAGTTCATATTAGCAATATCAGAGATCTTAGCAGCGTTAGCTACACGGGATTGAAATTCTTGGTTAAACTCTAGGCCTAGAAACTCAGCACGTTTCTCTGCAGCAAACATAGCAGTCTGTTGCTTGTTAGACAGGTTCTGTGATTCAAACTTAGCGAATGTCTGTGAGTCCATCTGTGCAATAGGTAGTGCACTCTCCATAGCAGCCTGTACTACAGCCTGACCTGCCATAGATGAAGCAGACAAACCTCGTCCAGCCATCATAGCTGCAGCTTGGCGCATAGCACCAGCAGCCCACGCAGGAGGTTCAGCACCCTCAAAGTCTTGCATCAAACCAGTCAGCTGCCCTTGTACCGTAGCATCCGTAGATGGGGCACCTGTTACAGCCTCAAAGTTAGTCTCTTTCTTTACACGATCCATATCAACAGTAGAGCCTTCAATAAGCTCACCATCCTCTACTTTACGTGCATCAGGAGCATCTACTGTCTGTGCTTCTTTAATCTGTGCAGCATCTAATTCTAGTGATGCTAGTTTTGTAGGGTCCATCGTAGCAGCATCAGCTAGAGCATCTGGTCCTACAGTACCCTGTGCAGCCTCTGTAGTCTCCACTACACCCTGTACAGCGTCCTTAGTGAGTGAAGGGTCCACAGTAACAGCTTCTGTCTTTGTAGGGGCTGCTACAGTCTCTACTGCACCTGCTTCTGTTACGGTAGCTGTAGGTGCTGTGCCGTCTAGTTGACCTGCATCCTCAGATAGCTTCTGGTCATCTGTTACGTTAATCTTCTCTACATCAGCCTTAGTGACTAGCTTAGTAGGGTCCGTGATAGCAGA
>ENA-OSJC01003599-OSJC01003599.1-marine-metagenome-genome-assembly--contig:-NODE-3599-length-10999-cov-15.501648_pt1 | contig 10999 bp, 7 predicted proteins | sample MGYA00237885_ERZ534234 | MGnify/ENA primary metagenome ERZ534234 (study PRJEB26413, sample SAMN06343907) | marine metagenome | isolation source: coastal waters | place: Atlantic Ocean: West Antarctic... | reverse complement strand
TGATCAGGTTCTTAAATTTTTATTGGAAGCTTTACTAAAGGTAAGTATTTAATGAAAAATTGGTATATTGTTCAATCACACTCAAATTTTGAGAATAAAGTTGCAGGATTAATAAGGGAAGAGGCAGAAAAAGCAAAAATTTCTGATAAAATTGAGGAAATTGTCGTTCCAACTCATGATGTAACTGAGGTCAAAAGAGGAAAAAGAATTCAGAGAAAAAAGAAATATTTCCCAGGTTATGTATTAATAAAAACTGAGATGAGCAATGATCTTTATCACATGATTAAAAATTTAAAAAGAGTTAGCGGTTTTTTAGGTTCTAAAGGTATTCCTGTACCTGTGTCTGACAAAGAAATAGAAAAAATTCTAGGTCAAATAAAAGATGGTGTAGCACAGCCAAAATCTGGTATAGAATACACCATTGGTGAAAAAGTTCAGGTCGTTGATGGTCCTTTTGCATCATTCAGTGGAATGGTTGAAGATATTGATGAAGAAAAATCTAGATTAAAAGTTTCTGTATCAATTTTTGGAAGACCCACACCCGTTGATTTAGAATATAACCAAGTAGAGAAAGCAAGTTAATGGCAAAAGAAATTAGTGGATATATAAAATTACAGATCTTGGGTGGACAAGCAAATCCTGCTCCACCTGTGGGTCCGGCTCTAGGACAGCGTGGAATTAATATAATGGAGTTTTGTAAAGCTTTTAATGATAAGACTAAAGCATTTGCTGGAAAACCTATTCCAGTTATTATTACAGTTTACAAAGATAAAAAATTTGATTTTGAAATTAAATCACCTCCAGCATCTCATTTTATTAAAGAGGCTGCTAAATTAAAAGGTGGATCAAAAGAACCTGGCAGAAGTATTGCTGGATCAATTACAAAAAAACAAGCTGAAGAAATTGCAACACAAAAGATGAAAGATCTTAACGCACATAGTTTAGAGCAAGCTGTAAAAATTATTGCAGGTTCAGCAAGGTCAATGGGTATAGAGGTTAAAGACTAATGACATCAAAAAGATTTAAAAAATTGCCAGTAAAAACAAAAGATTTACCTCCTGAGATGATGGAAAAATTATTATCAGATGTTAAAAAAAACTGTACTACAAAATTTGATGAATCAATTGACTTAAGTTTTCAAGTAAACAACAAACAAAAAAAAGGTGAAGTTAACATTAGAACTGTAATAAATTTACCTGGTGGAAATGGTAAAAAAGTAAAAGTAGCAGTTGTTTGTGAGGATGATAAAGCACAAAGTGCTAAAGATGCGGGTGCTGACATTGTTGGAAGCGATGAATTTATTGATAAAATTAAAGCTGGTGAATTAGATTTTGAAAAATTAATTTGTACACCAGGAATGATGATTAAACTCTCTAAACTTGGAAAAGTTTTAGGTCCAAAAGGACTTATGCCAAATCCTAAACTTGGTTCTGTTACTGATGATGTAAAGCAAGCTGTAACAGATGCTAAGGCTGGTCAAGCTGAGATTAGAAATGATAAGGATGGAAATATTGGTGTTAGTATTGGAAAGAAATCATTTCATGACGATCAGTTATTAAAAAATTATTATGCAATTTTAGATACTTTTGAAAAAGAAAAAGGTAATCTTACTTTAAAAGGTGATTTAATTAAAAATACATTTGTAACATCTTCGATGGGTGTGTCTTACAAAGTTAAATTAGGAAAAGTTATATAGTTATGATGAGCAGAGAGCAAAAAAAGAGTTATATCACTGAGATGGAATCTCAGTTTCAAAATAATGAAGCTGTACTAGTTACTCATTATCAGGGACTAAATATGTCCCAACTTGATGAATTAAGAGCTCAAATGAGAGAACATGGAATTAAGTTTAGAATTACTAAAAATAGAATTACTAAATTAGCTCTTGAAAAAACTAAATGCAAAGATCTTTCAAGTTTATTTATTGGAGCTACAGCTGTTGCTTTTTCAGATGATGCCATAATGTCTGCAAGAATCTTATCAAAATTTGCAAAAACTAATGAAAACCTAAAACTTTTAGGTGGAATTATGGGTAGCGATATTTTAGACCAAGCTGGAGTTCAGAATGTAGCTAATTTACCAACGCTAAATGAGGCCAGAGCAAATATTGTAGGAATTCTAGCAGCACCAGCGTCAAAATTTGTAAGTATTTTACTTGCACGTTCTGAAAAAATGAGTAGTTTGAGCCCAGAAAATTCTTAAAAAACAACCTAAAGAGTAAAAAAAATATGCCTGATCTAAATAAAATTATTGAAGACTTGTCAAGTTTAACTGTTGTTGAAGCAGCTGAACTTTCAAAACAACTTGAAGAAAAATGGGGTGTTACAGCAATGGCTGCAGCAGCACCAGCAGCAGCAGCAGGTGGAGCAGCTGAAGAAGCAAAAGATGATTTTACAGTTATGTTAATTTCTGCAGGTGAGAAAAAAATTAATGTTATTAAGGAAGTTAGAGCAGCAACATCTTTAGGTCTTAAAGAAGCAAAAGATCTAGTTGAAGGTGCACCAAAAGAAGTAAAATCTGGTGTTAACAAAAAAGATGCAGATGAACTTAAAGCAAAATTAGAAGCAGCAGGCGCAAAAGTAGAACTTAAATAAATTAATTAGAAAGAACTTAATTACTGATTATTTTAATCGGTAACTATTTATAAATGCAACTATCTTTTACTCAAAAGAAAAATGTGAGAAAAAGTTTCGGTAAATTAGCTGAAACTCTATCCATTCCTAACTTAATTGAAGTTCAGAAAAATTCTTATAAACAATTAACTGATTTTGATCCTGAAGCTGGCGATTTATCAAAAGGTTTTGATAGAGTCTTCAAAAGTATTTTTCCAATCGAAGATCTTAACGATAAAGCAACATTAGAATATGTTTCGTACAGTTTAGAAAAACCAAAATTTGACACTGAAGAATGTATACAAAGAGGGTTATCTTATACATCCGCTCTTAAGTGTACTTTGAGACTTGTTGTTTATGAGATAGATCAAGATAATAATACCAAAGATATTTTATCTGCTAAAGAACAAGAGGTTTATATGGGTGAGGTTCCAATGATGACTGGTAGCGGAACTTTTATAACTAACGGCGTACAGAGAGTTGTTGTAAATCAAATGCATAGAAGCCCTGGTGTTTTTTTTGATCATGATAAAGGTAAATCTCATGCAAGTGGAAAACTTCTTTTCAATTGTAGAGTTATTCCAAATAGAGGTTCATGGTTAGATTTAGAGTACGATGTTAAAGATTTTTTATATTTTAAGATAGATAGAAAGAAAAAAATATTTTCATCTACTTTATTAATGGCCTTAGGATTGACTAAACCTGAAATTGCTGATGAATTTTATGGTAAAGAGACTTATTCACATGATGCAAAGACAGGTAAATGGAAGACAAAATTTAACCCAGAAAATTATAAAGCAAAAAATTTTTCTGAAGAAGTAATAGATAATAAAAATGGTGATGTTGTAATTAAGCTAGGTGATAAAGTTAATTATTTAACAGCAAAAAAATTAGCTAGCGAGGGCTTAAAAGAAATCTTAGTTTCACAAGAATCACTTTTTGGAAAATACTTACATAGAGACGTTAAAATAAATGATGATGAAGAAGAAGGAATTTTTGCAATTGGTACTGAGTTAAATGATACAATTATTAAACAAATCCTAGAAGCCAATATATCTTCAATTGAAGTTTCAATTACAAATTCAATCAATAAAGGGCCATACTTATTATCAACTTTATTAAATGATAAAAATAATAGTAAAGATGAAGCAATTACAGAAATTTATAAAGTTTTAAGACCTGGCGAACCACCAACTGTCGAAATTGCTACACAAATTTTTAACAATTTATTTTTTAGTTCTGACAGATATGACCTTTCTGATGTTGGTAGAGTAAAAATGAATTCGAGATTAAACCTAGAATGTTCAGATAAAATTACAATATTAAGAAATGACGATGTTATAGCTATTGTACATAAAATGTTAGATTTACGTGATGGTAAAGACGAAGTTGATGATATTGACCATTTAGGAAATAGAAGAGTTAGATCTGTTGGAGAACTTGTTGAAAACCAGGCCCGTATCGGAGTCTATAGAATGGAAAGAGCGATCAAGGAAAAAATGACAACTCTTGATATAGAATCTGCGATGCCCCAAGATTTGATAAATGCAAAACCATTAACTGTCTCTTTAAAAGATTTTTTTGTAAGTTCTCAACTTTCTCAATTTATGGATCAAACAAATCCTTTATCTGAAATAACTCACAAAAGAAGAGTTTCTGCTTTAGGCCCTGGTGGTTTAACTAGAGAAAGAGCTGGATTTGATGTACGTGATGTTCATCCAACTCACTACGGTAGAATTTGTCCGATTGAAACTCCAGAAGGACCAAATATAGGATTGATTAATAGCTTATCCACATATGCAAAAATTAATAAATACGGTTTTATTGAAAGTCCTTACAAAAAAGTTAAAGAAGGGATTGTTGAAGATAAAGTTGAGTATCTTTCCGCAATGGAAGAAACTAAATATACAATTGCACAGGCAAATGCTAAACTTGATAAAAATGGAAAAATTTTAGAAGATTTAGTTCCATGTAGAGAAAATTTAAACTTTGTTTTATCAAAACCTGAAAATATTGATTACATCGATGTATCCCCAAAACAATTAGTTTCTGTTGCTGCCTCTTTAATTCCTTTTTTAGAAAATGATGATGCGAATAGAGCGCTTATGGGATCTAATATGATGAGACAAGCAGTACCCCTATTAAAACCAGAATCTCCCCTAGTTGGAACTGGTATTGAAAGTGATGTAGCTCTTGACTCTGGTGTTACAATTGTAGCAAATCGTGATGGTACAGTGGATAAAATTGATGGAAAAAGAATTGTTATTAAAGCTACAGAAGAAACTGACTTTACAAAATCTGGTGTTGATATTTACAATTTACAAAAGTTTAAAAGATCAAACCAAAATACTTGTATTAATCAAAAACCTCTTGTTAGAGTTGGTGATAAGGTTAAATCAGGTGATATTATTGCTGATGGCCCTTCAACTAAGCTAGGTGAACTAGCACTTGGTAAAAATGTAACAGTAGCATTCATGCCTTGGCAGGGTTACAATTTTGAGGACTCTATTTTAATCTCAGAAAGATGTGTAACTGATGATGTATTTACGTCTGTTCATATTGTTGAGTATGAAGTCATGGCTAGAGATACCAAGTTAGGTGAAGAAGAAATTACCAGAGATATTCCAAATGTAAACGAAGAAGCTTTAAAAAATCTTGATGAATCTGGTATTGTTTATATTGGTGCTGAAGTTAAAGCTGGTGATATCCTTGTAGGTAAAGTTACACCAAAAGGTGACTCTGCATCTGGACCTGAAGAAAAATTATTAAGATCGATTTTTGGAGAAAAAGCAATCGATGTAACTGATACATCTTTAAAAATGTCAAGAGGTAGTAGTGGAACTATTGTTGATGTTAGAGTATTTAATAGACATGGAATTGAAAAAGATGAAAGATCTATAACTATTGAAAGAGCAGAAATTGAGACTGTTCAACAAGATAAGATTGTTGAAGAAGAAATTTTAGAAAGAAGCATTAAGCAAAGAGCAAATCAAATTCTATCAGGCGCATCACTAAACAAGAAAATTAAAGATTTAGAAATTGGAACTAAACTTGATTTAGAAACTATTAATAAAATTAGCATTAATGACTTATTTAAAATCACTGTTGGTAATATTAATGATGAAGCAACTGTTGCTCAATTAAAAGATCAATATAATACAGCTAAACAAGATATTTTAGAGAGATTTGAAGATAAGGTTCTTAAAATAAGAAGTGGCGACGACTTGTTACCAAGTGTTATGAAAATGGTTAAAGTTTTTGTTGCAATCAAAAGAAGATTAAGGCCAGGCGATAAAATGTCTGGAAGACACGGCAATAAAGGAGTGGTTAGTAAAATTGTTCCAGTTGAAGATATGCCTTATAGAGAGGATGGAAGACCAGTTGATATTGTATTAAACCCACTAGGTGTCCCTAGTCGTATGAACGTTGGACAAATTTTAGAAACTCACCTCGGTTGGGCCTGTAAGGAATTTGGAGAAGAGGTAAAAAGATTAGTAAATGAGAATAATAAAAAATTTGAAAAGACACAAAAAATTTCATCTTTTTTGACTTCGGTGTATGGTAAAGAGGTTTTTGATAATGGGATTAATAAGTTAAATAAAACAGAATTTGCTGATCTATGTGAAAATTTACAAAATGGTATAGCTATTTCAACACCAGTGTTTGATGGCGCTAAAGAAAAAGATGTTTCAGAAATGTTAGAGTTGGCTAAATTACCAACATCAGGTCAGACAAATTTGTGGGATGGCAGAACTGGTGAAATGTTTGACAGACCAGTAACAGTTGGAATTATCTATATGTTGAAATTACATCATCTTGTTGAAGATAAAATTCACGCTAGATCTACAGGGCCTTACAGTCTTGTTACTCAGCAACCGTTGGGTGGTAAAGCTCAACTTGGTGGACAAAGATTTGGTGAAATGGAAGTATGGGCACTAGAAGCATATGGTGCATCTTATACTTTGCAGGAAATTTTAACTGTTAAATCAGATGATGTCGCTGGAAGAGTTAAAGTTTACGAAACAATTGTTAAAGGTGAAGAGAATTTTGAATCCGGTATACCTGAGTCGTTCAATGTTCTAGTTAAAGAAATAAAATCATTAGCATTAAACATTGAATTAAATTAGATATGAAAAAAGAATTAACAGACTTATTTAAAAATAGTGAAGTTTCAGAAGCTCAAAACTTTAGCAGCATTAAAATCACACTAGCAAGTCCAGAAAAGATTAAATCTTGGACTTATGGTGAAATTAAAAAACCTGAGACTATTAATTACAGAACTTTTAGACCTGAAAAAGATGGTCTTTTCTGTGCAAGAATTTTTGGTCCAATAAAAGATTACGAATGTTTGTGCGGCAAGTACAAAAGGATGAAATTTAGAGGAATTATTTGTGAAAAATGTGGAGTAGAAGTTACCAAGTCTAATGTGCGAAGAGAAAGAATGGGTCACATTAACTTAGCAACTCCAGTTGCACATATTTGGTTTTTAAAATCCTTACCAAGCAGAATTTCCCTAGCTGTTGATATGAAATTAAAAGAAGTAGAGAGAGTTCTGTATTTTGAAAACTTTATAGTTATAGAACCTGGAATGACTACCCTTCATAAGAATCAACTTTTAAATGAAGAAGAATTAACAAAATATCAAGATGAATTTGGTGAAGAATCATTTGAAGCTGGCATCGGTGCGGAGGCTATTCTTTCTATTTTAAAATCCATGGATCTTGACCATGAGAGAAAAATTTTGATTAATAATATTAAAGAAACTAAATCAAAAGTTAACGAAGAAAGATCGATCAAAAGACTAAAATTAATTGAATCATTTATTGATACTGGCCAGAAACCAGAATGGATGATTTTGACTATCATTCCTGTGATCCCACCTGAATTAAGACCGCTAGTTCCTTTAGATGGAGGAAGATTTGCTACATCTGATTTAAATGACCTTTATAGAAGAGTTATAAATAGAAATAATCGTTTAAAAAGATTAATGGATCTTAAGGCTCCAGATATTATCGTTAGAAATGAAAAAAGAATGCTTCAAGAGTCAGTCGATGCTTTATTTGATAATGGTAGAAGAGGTAGGGTAATAACTGGAACTGGAAAAAGGCCACTTAAATCTTTAGCTGAAATGTTAAAGGGTAAACAAGGTAGATTTAGACAAAATTTATTAGGTAAAAGAGTAGATTATTCTGGTAGATCTGTAATTGTTGTTGGACCAGATCTTAAATTACATGAATGTGGATTACCTAAAAAAATGGCTTTGGAGCTTTTTAAACCCTTCTTATATGCAAGATTGAATAAATTAGGTTTAGCATCAACAATTAAACAAGCAAAAAAATTAGTTGAAAAAGAGACTAATGCTGTGTGGGATGCCCTTGAATTAATAGTTAGAGAGCACCCTGTATTACTTAACCGAGCCCCGACACTTCACAGATTAGGTGTCCAAGCTTTTGAACCTAAATTAATTGAAGGTGATGCTATTGAACTACACCCATTATGTTGTGCAGCTTTCAATGCTGACTTTGATGGTGACCAAATGGCAGTACATGTACCATTAAGTTTAGAAGCTCAACTTGAAGCAAGAATTTTGATGCTATCAACTAATAATATTTTAAGTCCATCAAATGGAAAACCAATTATTGTACCTAGTCAGGATATGATTTTAGGTCTTTATTATTTGTCTCAAGCACCTTTTCAAACTGATAAACCAGATGGTTACTTTATTAATAATGATGAAATTGACCATGCGTTATCAACAGGTCAGATAAAAGTACACTCAACTATTGTTTCTAGATTTGAAACAGTTGATGAAAAAGGAAATAAGAAAGTTGAAAAATATACAACAACTGCTGGAAGATTTTTATTGGCTAATTTATTACCTAAAAATAAAAACATTACATTTTCAATGATAGATAGATTGCTTCCCAAGAAAACAGTTTCAGAAATCATAGATAGTGTATTTAGATTTTGTGGTCAAAAAACTACAGTTATTTTTTGTGATCATTTAAAGGATTTAGGTTTTAAACATGCTTTTAAAGCTGGTATTTCTTTTGGTAAGGATGATTTAGTTATACCTTCAAATAAGGGTCAGTTAATTGAGGATACTAAAAAATTAATTGCTGATTATGAAAATCAGTATTCTGAAGGTTTAATTACTAGAGGTGAAAAATATAACAAAGTTGTTGATGCTTGGTCAAAATGTACTGATAAGGTAGCAGGCGAAATGATGAGAGGAATTTCTGCTACAGAAAGTACTCCTGATGGAATGAAAATTAACTCTGTATTTATGATGGCTGATAGTGGGGCTAGAGGATCTGCTGCTCAAATGAAGCAGTTAGCTGGTATGAGAGGTCTTATTGCAAAACCTTCTGGTGAAATTATTGAAACACCAATCATTTCTAATTTTAAAGAAGGCCTAACAGCTCTTGAATATTTTAACTCGACTCATGGAGCGAGAAAAGGTCTTGCAGATACTGCCTTAAAAACAGCAAGTTCTGGATACCTAACTAGAAGACTCTGTGACGTAGCACAGGATCTTACAATCTCTAAAATTAAATGTGAGAACCCTGGTTTTATTGAGTTAGGTGAAATTCTTGAAGGTGGAAACGTAGTTGTTAGTTTATCTGAGAGAGCTTTAGGAAGGGTAACTGCATTTGATGTTAAAAATCCTATCACAGGCGAAGTTGTAATTAAAAAAGATACAATGATAGATGAATCAGGTTGTGATAAAATTGATGCTGCTGGTGTTAAATTTATAAAAGCTTACTCGGTAATGACTTGTAGCTCTAAAAAAGGAGTTTGTGCTACTTGTTATGGACGTGATTTATCAAGAGGTAAAATGGTTCACGTTGGTGAAGCAATTGGTATGATTTCAGCTCAATCTATTGGTGAGCCTGGTACACAGTTAACTATGAGAACCTTCCACGTTGGAGGTACTGCCTCTGTTAAGCAAGAGTCTGAAATTGTTACTAAATCCGCAGGTACTTTGAAAATTATTAACACTAATTTATTAGAAGATTCTAAGAAAAATTTAATTGTAATGGGTAGAAATACCCAACTGTCAATTGAAGATGACAACGGTGTTCAAGTTGCAATTTATAAAGTTGCCTATGGATCAAAATTATTTTTCCAAAATGGTGATAAAATTAAATCAAATGAAAAAATTTGTGAGTGGGACCCTTACACTACACCTGTCATCGCAGAAAAAAGTGGTATAGCAGGCTATGTTGACTTGATTGATGGTGTTTCTATTCAGGAAACAACTGATGATGCTACCGGCATTTCTTCTAAGTCAGTTATTGACTGGAGAGCTCAATCAAAAAATGCTGATTTAAAACCAAGAATAACCTTAAGAGATGGTAAGGGAAATGTTATTAAAAAAGCAGATGATAATGAAGCCAGATATTACTTGGTTCCTGATTCAATTCTTTCTGTTAAAGATGGTCAAAAAATATTTGCAGGTGATATAATCGCAAGGCTTCCAAAAGAAACAACTAAAACGAAAGATATTACTGGAGGATTGCCACGTGTAGCTGAATTATTTGAAGCAAGAAAAGCAAAAGATAGTGCAATTATTGCTGAGAACGATGGACAAGTATTATTTGGTAAAGAAGTAAGAGGTAAGCAAAAAATTTCTATCCAACCCGCAGAAGGTGAACCTTCAAATTATTTAATTCCAAAAGGTAAACATATAAACTTTAATGAAGGTGAAAAAATTAAAAAGGGTGAGTATCTATTAGATGGCCAACCTCTGCCTCATGATATTTTAAGAATTTTAGGCATTAAAGATTTAACAGAATATTTTGTAAACCAGGTTCAGGAAGTTTACAGATTACAAGGTGTGGTTATTAATGACAAACACATCGAAACAATTTTAAGACAAATGCTTAAAAAAGTTGAAATTAAAGCATCTGGTGATTCGTCGTATTTACCTGGAGAAATGATTGACAGAATTAAATTTGATATATCAAATGAAAAACTTGTAGCTGAAGGGAAAAATCCAGCAGCTGGTGAAAGAGTTTTAATGGGAATTACCAAAGCATCACTTCAAACAGAATCATTTATTTCAGCCGCATCTTTCCAAGAAACCACAAGAGTTCTTACGGATGCTGCAATTAAAGGCAAAGTTGACCCTTTAAATGGCTTAAAAGAAAATGTTATAGTCGGTAGATTAGTTCCTGCTGGTACTGGTCATATTAAAAATAAGTGGAATAAAAATGCCCTTGAAGCTGACAATAAATTCTTAGCGGATCAAGATAAAATAGAACCTGTTGACGCTACGGAAACTCAATCTAATCAATAAAAATCACCTTTAAATTGTAGTTTTAGTTTGACAAAGTCAAATTAAACAGTATTTTGACGATGTTTTTGGTTGGAATGTAGTACCT
>ENA-OSJC01003598-OSJC01003598.1-marine-metagenome-genome-assembly--contig:-NODE-3598-length-11002-cov-4.989108_pt1 | contig 11002 bp, 33 predicted proteins | sample MGYA00237885_ERZ534234 | MGnify/ENA primary metagenome ERZ534234 (study PRJEB26413, sample SAMN06343907) | marine metagenome | isolation source: coastal waters | place: Atlantic Ocean: West Antarctic... | reverse complement strand
ATCAACTAACTTTAATACTCTTTTGATGCAGGCTTAACCCTGCATCATGAGAGCTTTAAAAGCTCATTAACTAGCAAAGAAAAGGAAAAGACCATGAAAGTACATCATACAAAATACAAACAAAACTATGTTAATTATATTCTTGATACAATATATGAGGATTGCGAAGGAAAGCCATTAACAGAAAAAAAAGATAAAATAAACTATATCTTTAATAGGTTTTATTCTGAATATGACTGGAATATTAAAAGAGTAGGCAAGTTAAATGCTATGACTGAATGGTTACAAGGTTTAGCTTTAGATATAGAGTACACCAACGGGAGCATTATTCAACTAGCTGAGGAAATGTGGAGCATTGAGCCAAACCCAAGCGAAAAACTGCAAGAAAAAATCCTTGCTAATTATTGGAAGTTTATGGCTCAAATAATACTAAGTATGAAGCCAATAACAACGCACAAAGTAATAAAAGATAAAAACATTTTATTTATTGGAAAGCTTCAAGAGTGTTGCAACTATCTTCAGAATTGCCAACCCTTTTCTTTTGCTCATGCAATAGATCATGAAGGCTTTAATATATTAGATACAATCTAAACTTTAATACTCTTATAATACAGTCTTTATTGACTGTATTATGGGAGCTTTAAAAGCTCATTAACTAGCACAGAAAAGGATATATTATGACATTAACAAACAAAGATCAAAGATTGGCTATTCAAGGGTCAACTATTCAATTAAAAGGTTCTACCTTACAAGAGTATAAATTTTTTAAAATAGCTTATGATAAATTTATGCAATCTATGTTTTTAGAATACATCAATAATTATCTAACCCATGAGAAATTTGCACAAGATTATTATATAAGCATTGTAAGAGCTGGGCAGTTTATTGCAGAAGCTAAATCTATCCATGAAAGGCTAGTTAAAGATCAAATCACAACAAAAGCATCTAAAGAACTAGGCATGAATAAAAAAGCATTAGACGACAAGCTTATATTTATAATGGGCTAACCTTGTTACTCTCTCAAGCTTGGCATTATCCAAGCTTGTAAGAGCTACAAGCTCAAACAACTAGCAATAGAAAAGGAGCAAATAAAATGAACAGTATATTAAAAGGCTATCTAAAATTTATAGGGCTTATAATAACGTCTATAATAACTCTATATGTAATTTATTATTTAATATGGGCTTTATGCCTAATTGGTAACACTTGTTACAATCAAAACTTTGGAGTTTAAAACAATGAAAATAGATTTACACAAAGAACAAACAATATTTAATCATATTGATTTAAAGATGCTAAAAATAGCTTTAGAAAATTCTATAATAGCACAAAGAGAAAAACCTTTTTTCGATATTTATTATGAAAATGAAATTTTAGAAAAGATAAACAATTTTGAAGCATTTAAAGAAGCTGAAAAGCGAATAGACGAAGACCCGTTTATTGTGCATCAATTAGATGCACAAGTTTAAAAGAATTGTAGAGACTAGATTATCTAGTCTTTACACTAACAAGGGCTACAAAGCTCTTAAATCGGCATTAATGCCATAACTAGCAAAAGAGAGAGAGTAAAACATGACAATCAAATTATATTCTACGGATTACGTTGTAGTAGATGCAAAAACAAAGAAGCCTTTAGAGGGCTATGAAAATATATATCATTACACTTCTGTAATTGAAATTCTAAATGAAAAGTTAATGAATGAGGGCTATGAATATATATCTATGTCAGAGTTATCTAAAGAAGATAAAAAACAATTCAAAAAAACAATTAAAGAAATGGAGCAATAACATGGAAGATAAAAAACGTAAAAACTACCTAGTCTATTTTAAGCTTGGTATAGTTGATGCAGTCATAAATAATAGAGCTGATAATTCTTATATGAAAAGTTCAGCTTACTATAAAAAAGGTTTTGAGTTTGGTTTAACTATTAAAGAGGCTCTGCACCATGACAATGCAGAGCCGTTCACTAGCAAAGGGAACTTAAAATGAATAACATAAATAACAAGCTAACAAAAGAGCAATTTAAACAAATCAGAACAGAATTGCAATATACCCAAAGAGAAATGGCTGAATTGCTTGGCATAACTATCAGAGCCATAAGTTATTACGAGTCTGGTCAAAAACCTGTCAGTAAAACTGTCAGTATCTTAACAAAACGTATTTATATTACTGAGAAATAGGAGAGAGACATGCAAAAACAAATAACAAACGAAATGCTAGATGCTTTTTTAGGAGATGCAAGTAACAAGCAAGCTAGAATAAATCTTATGGATGAATGTAATAATGACGAGCAAGTTAAGCAAGATGTTTGGAATTATTGGAGAGAATTGCATTTTTCATGGCAAGTAGAAATGGCAAAAATTAAAAATTAAAAAAAATAGTCGTGTTTGTCTATCTATGCATTGATATATCTATGCATAGATATATTATAGGCACGACTATTTTTTTTATTTTAATTAACATATATTATATGCACATAATATATTATGTGCAGTATATTACTGCATAGATAGAGTAGTATATTATTGCCGTATGGCAGTACAACAAGGTTGATTATACAAACGAGAAAAAACCTGTCAAGAAAATAATTTGTCTTGGATTCTAGTCGAAACATAACCATGCACAAACCTCGTTACATCTCTCATGCTTCTTTCAGTCGCATCAAGTTCTGCATAGTACACCCAATAAGCTTCTAATGTCATTCTTGCCATAGGTTCATTAACATTAGGCAGTACTTTCATAGCCAATAAAACTTCTATGTATCTTTCTTTAGTTTTGCAGATGCGAGCTTGCTTTTTAAAGACTTGAAAATCATTCTTTGTCATTGACTACCTCAAAGCCTGTCATTGCATAACCCATAATATCTTGCCATGAATCTGTATGGTCAGGACTTTCCATTAGCCTAGCCATTTTCAAAGCTATCATACAAAGAGCCACTTGTTCAGGCTCAACTTTCTTTTCTAGTATGACAGACCATAGATCAGCAATCCTTTGATGGCATTGAGTTATAGAGCCATAACTATCGCCACGTTCTTGAATAACATCAGCGGTGTTTTGTAAGAGTTCAAACTTATCCATAATTTTCTATTGTTTCCTCTATAGTAGCTCGATTAATAAAGACTGGAGTGTATTCTCCAACGAATGCACCAACTACATTAAAATAAAAATAATCAATAGCATCTTCTTCATTCATACCATCTCTTTTCATAAGCACATCTATACAAAGCATATAATCATAGACTGCAACTTCATTACTACTAGGATTAGGTATTGTTAGACCTATAAAAGCCTTTTCAAATCCGTCAGCAAATAGCATTTTCTCTCTCCCTAACTATATAAAACCACGTTTCTATATCAACTTCACAAACAAGATCATGCCCAGCACTAAAGTTTCTTGATAAAACATCTATAGGAATCACACATTTAATAGGACAATTATTAAACTTATAGATTAAAACTGGTGTTAGATTTAACTTCGCAGCGGATTCTTTAGCTTGAATTAGCCAAGCCTGTCTGTAGCTACCGCCTTTTAAATAAGCTTTACATTCAATGCTCCACCTGGGAATAATAATATCAGCTTGTCCCTTAGCTTGATACTGATCTAAGTTTCTCTTGGCATCTATATTAAGATTATCTTTTATCATGGTGCAAATCTTTCTTTCAAAGCTTGCACCTTTATTACGACTATCTGCCATTACATTCTTTCCTGAGCTTGTTTAAGAAAATCATTAGCTTGAACTTGTCCAAGAGTTGCAAGTTCTATTTTATTCATAGTGTCAGGTGTTGGAAATCTTTGACCTTTTAATAGCCTACAAATAGCTGATCTAGTTAAACCTGATTTGATGGCAAACTTATTCTGAGTCAGTTTATTTTGTATAATGTATTCATTTAATTTCATATTGCTATAATATTTAGATGTTGACATACTGTCAATAAGTATTAATAATGTGTTGACAGTAAAGATAGATAAGAATAATATCGTATACTATAACCTAGTAATGGAGGAGACAAATGAAAAAAGAAGATAAAATTTTAAAAACTTTAAGCCCTGATTTTGGTCAGCTTAGACTAACCAATACAATGCTTAACAAATCTATAATAGATGCGAACACAAGTATCAGAAGATTTGCCAAACTATTTGAAATAGATTTTGAAACAATGGTTAATGGCGAAAAGCATAGTCTGTCAGCATCATACGAAGACGGAACTAATTGTAACTTATCTTTTTACAAAACTGTTAATCGAGGAGATAGAAGATTGTCTATTTCAGGAATAAAGAAACAGGCACAAGAAAAAGATTTGATTGCTTTTAATTATGTTTTAGACAAAACGACAGGAAAAATGGCTATTGTAATCAACGTAACTGCCAAAGCTAAGAATAGGAAAACTGCATAATTTTTTTTAAAAGGAGAAATCATGGGCGAGTATGAATGTGTAGATTGTAATGAAATGTTTTGGGCTGATGAACCGCCAGAAGATACAGACAGATGTGATGAATGTCTTAAAGAGGGGAAATGCAATGAGTAAAAAGACAATAATTAGAAAAGCAGTCAGCAAAGCAGTCGCTTCAGCTCGATATTTTAAAAATAAAAAAGAAACTGATATGTGGCATACAGTTTGGCATATGGGGAAGCCGTATGATTATCATTTAATCCTAGATGATTATGGCGAGAATAGTGACCTTGCATATGAGGTTGATATATATTCTGTCCCAAAAAAGAAAAATGGCGAGTGGGGGAATCTTAATGATTTAGTTCATTTGCATACTCAAACTTTTCCATACAACTCAAGTCTTTTTGGAGAGGGCGAGATTAATGGCTAGAGAAATACCAGACTACAGAAAATCCTTTGGAATTATCCATGAATCAGCAAGCAACGGCACATCAAGTAAAGATGAAATGGTGCTGAAGCATTGGCTTAGAAAAGAACATAAAATGAGATTCCCTATGGCATCAAGACCTATCTCTGGAATCAACGCTCAAGTTGGTGCTGATTGTGCTTTAGGATTACATAATTACAGTCCAATACAAGGTCAGCAAGAACCTATGGATATCAATCAATCCGTTAGATTTGCTTTGACTGAGTACCAAGGTTACACACCTAGAAAATGGGACAATGGAAAAGATGCAGAAGAATACGAGGAGTTTCGTGAGCATTTACCTGAGATGATTAAACATGCAGTCGAGGGATTGAAAGATTTTTTTGATGGTGTTAATCGTATCGAGGGAGAATCAATGAAGTACCATGATGAACCTTTACTTGATGTTCCTATAATGCTTTACCAAGATTACTCAGGCGGTGGAAAACAAATCGATTTAAAATGTTCATTGCCTATGAGAAATCCACCAAAGAAAGACGGCACTAGAACGTGGAGAGTTCCAAAGCCTAAGACTGAGCCAACTGCACAACAAGTGATGCAACAGGCAGTTTATTGGAAAGCTACAGGAGAAAAGCCAGCCTTATTATTCGTAACATCTGCTGGATATAACATTGTAGATGAAAATAATTGTGAGCTTATGACAGAAGATAATCTTGAAAGAGCTTATAATGACATAGTACGTTCTTGGTTAGTTACTCAGAACTTACTAAAAGCAAGCAATGGTTCATGGAAAACATTAGCTGGGCTAGTTCAGCCTGACATGGTGCAACTATCAGCTAGACATGGACCTAATATAATTCAACTAGCAAAACAACTATGGGAGATATAAAATGTATGACGAACCTAAATACCCTAGCGATTTAAAAACAAATCCAAAAACATTAAGACGAAACACCGATCCATTCACAAGCCATGAATCTGCGGAGAAAGTGGACACGAATAGAATGGAGGGAATCGTTTATGCAGTCATAGATTCTTTTGGAGAAACAGGTTGTATATCAGATCAGGTGCAGTATGCCTTGCCTGAATACCGATACAGTACGATTACAGCTCGCTACAAGCCACTTAAAGACAAAGGGCTAGTAATTGTAGATGGAACTGCCTTTAAAGGGGAGTCAGGAAGAAATCAATTAAAGATGTGGAGTGCTAGACACTATCATCACGAGACAGTAACTGATGAAGATAGAATCCAAGCATTAGCTGAAATTAGAGCTGGAGTTTAACCATGATAAATGAACTATTAAACGATTGGAAACAATCAATGACTGGTACTGAACAGTATCATGCACAAGCTATAGATATATTAGAGGATCGTATAGCAAAACTAGAGGATAAGCATAAGATTGCTTCTCAGCAAAACGAAGTGCTTATGAATTTATTAAGTAAACTTATTAAAAGGGATAAAGATGAGTAATTTAGCGAAGACTATGGATGCCATAGCAGACTTACACAAGTCTCATGGTGTCAAACAAAAAGGGGGAAAACTCTATACACAGGTTGTGCATAGAATGGAAGCCTTTAGACGAATACATGGAACTGATTTCGGTGTTGATACTGAAATACTTGTCAATGATGGTACAAAAGTAGTTGTAAAAGCTATCATAACGGACAAGGATGGTAGGGTAATTGGTTCAGGTATGGCAGAAGAAATACGAGGACAAGGCATGGTTAATACAACATCTGCCCTAGAAAATGCGGAGACAAGTGCGATTGGTCGTGCTCTTTCTTCACTAGGTCTTGCTGGAGGAGAATATGCGAGTGCCAATGAAATGGATGCCGTTATCAGAAAGACTGATGCCATTGAGCAACAAAAGATAATTCAAAAACCAAAGGTAGTTGAAGAGCCTATTAAGCCAGCAATCGTAGTGGAAAGACCAAAGCCACTTGCTGAACAACCAATAATAACAAGTGAACAAAGAAGGGAGAAACATCAAGATAAAATAGCAGACTTTGATCATTGGTGTGGGCAAAAGAAAGTAGTGCAAGAGCTACATGCCTATTTCAATGATAGCAAAGAGACTATTGAGGATATTAAAAAGCACAACCCTGATATCTTCACTAAGATAATAGACGTATTCACAAAACATGAAACTGCACTAGAAAGGAAATTTAATGGCTAATCGTTATATAAAAACTGCAAACATTACACTATATCCAAACTCTGAGGGTAAGGCTACTCATGGTAACTCAAATTGGAAGCCGTTTAAAGATGGGTCTCCAGCCGATATTCATTTGAGAAAAGATGCTAAGTATTCTGTCAAACTATTTGGCAATGATGATGGCACATTTGGTGTAAGTATATCTGAAGTTGTTGTTAACACCTACTCAGACAGTATATCTGATGGTGTATCGCAACCTGGAATGAGGACTTTGGCGGCAACTATTGACCCACCTAAAAGTCCAATAGCTCAAATGGCAGATGATGGGTTAAGTGATGATGAAATTCCATTCTAAAAGTTTCCTTTCAACAAAGGAAGCAACTGAATTGATGTTTGGCGACACACCAAGCAATAGAAAAAGACTTCTCCGTTCTTTAAAGAATGGGGAGGTCAAAGGTAAAAAATTCGGTAAGAGATGGTTTGTATATGCAACTGAAACAAGGGGAGAGGGCAATGAGAAAGCCTAGACAACTACCAACAATAAGAAGAACTAAAGCACAAATTGCTGTTGATCGCATAGAACATAAATACAATAACTGCAAACTGTGTGGGCAAACACTAGGTCGTGTTGAGAATAGAAGAAACACAGCCAAGATGTGCGGTGACTGTAGAGGGTACGGAACTGGTGGTAACATGGAAGTTAAAGAACTTTATAGAGAGTTATCTAGCAAACAAATAGAACCAGCCGAAGATGAAATGATCTTTGAAGACAATCCGATTGCTGTTAATGAAGTTGATGACATGAGGTACATAAGAGTACAGCCAGAAGTAAACTTTGGTGGATCTGGATTAGCTGAAATCATGGGAGAAAGTTCAGCTCATCACAGATACAAAGATGAATCTGAGCATGTAAAAAAAAGATACAGCTACAGAAACGGAAAGGCTTAAACAAAGATTACTTTTTTTGTTTAATTTTCTTTTTAACTATTTTCTTGGTAGACTTTTTCGGAGGTCTACCTTTTTTGCTTCCATAAGTTCCGACACCATAAGGCATATCTTTCTCCTTTATTTTGTTATCGTTAACACATAATTTGCAATCAGGGTTACATTTTTCTAAAATACAGTCAATGAATTCCTGACCTAACACTTCCATCTACGTCTAGCCGCTTTCCCTCTTGGACCTGTCCAGCCTTTAGACCTAGCACAAAAACTTTTTCTTCTTTTAGCATCTTTACTACCAGCTTTAGCCTTACCTGTAACTGGTGCTTTTAATTTACTTCCTGTGGCACGATTATATTTAGCTCTGCCTTTTGCAGTTAGTCCACCACCCTGTTTGACTGATCGTTTTTCTCCACGACCAACAGAAAGATTTACACTTTTCTTTTTCCTAGCCATGTTACCCTAATATAGTTTTTTTTCTTTTATCTAATATAGTTCTTTTTTCTTGTTTTTCTAAGTGCATTTTATATTTAGCTTTATTAATTAATTTGTTTATGTATTCTTTTCTTTCATTAGTTTCTCCGTCAAGTTTCAAATCATCAACTTGCATTATAAGTTTATTTATTTCCTCTTTCCCCTTTTTTTCCATTTGTTTGTTAGCAACGTATTGACCTAACATTCTTATTGGACTTGGACCTGTACTAAAAAGAGATTTTTTTGCGTATTTAGTTTTTATTTTATCTGTTTCTTTTTTCATGTCTGCCATTGTAAACTCCTATATGTTACTTATTTTCCTAGCCATCAATTAATCCATGTCTATAACCATTAAGCCTATCATATGTAAGCACTTCTTTTCTTGGTTCTTCAACGTAACTGCAATGTATCCAGCCACTATTACCACCAGTATAACACTCTAATATTAGCTGGTCGAATGGTAAATTCTTTTGAATCCATACAGCTAAATCATAATTACTTACACCAGCTACCTCAAAATCTGCTGCCTGACCCTTGCAATGCTGGCTATCCTTAGAAGAACCTATGGAAATAGACAGTTCAGGACACCTAAACCCTGACGATATAACAAAAGATCCATACTTGTTACGAATAGGTTGCAATATATTCTCAGCCAAAGCCCTTAAATCAAAAATATTATGATGGTCAGGATCGTTTGAAATGCCTTTTCTTTCTGCTGTTTGGCTCTTGCACAATTCATAAAGAGTAAAGTTTTTTGATAGGTTCATTTCTTTTTCTTTGCTGTTTTTGCGGCTCGTTTAAAGTTTTTAGCTGTTGGTGCACCTTTAGCTCCAGGCTTTCGCATTGTTTCTTTAGATCCAGCTTTGATTCTTTTTCTTTTTGCATGAATGTTTGAATATAATCCCATGTTATTTTCCTTGTTTTGTTTTTAATGCTTTATAATGTTTATGATAAAAATAATTACTTATCTTACCAAAAAACTTAGATAACTTTAACCATTGCCACATCATTTAGTTAATCCTTTATACTTTTCAAAACTGCGAAGTCCGCCAAGTCCGAGCATCCCCATTAACACAGTCATCAAAGATCCCATGTCAAACGTAGGCAATTCTGGGATAACTACATTTAAATAAGCACATACAAATAAAGTAACAGGTGCAAGAACAAAATGCCAACATAAAGCAATGCCGCATGTCCAGCCAATAAAGGGTCTCCATCCGCTTACGAAGATGGATTTGTGCTGTGCTTCTGCCTTGTTGATTTCTATCTGACCTTTGGCAAGTTCTTGAGCATGAGATTCTGCCATAGTTGCCACCTCATGTGCCAGCTTGTTCTTCATGTCCTTATCTTCTATAAACTTTCCAAGAAGATTAGAAACGGGTCCAATTAGGGCTGTTAACATATTACTTACCTGCTTTCTTCATAGCTTTTGTATGTGATTTAGAAAAACTTTTACCCTTCTTCATGTCTTTTTTCATACTACTCATATGCTTAGCTGTATGATGTTTAGCGTGTTTTTGCAGGGTAGTTGTTTGTTTTTTACTTATTTTCTTTGTCATAAATTAATCTCCCTAGTAAATCTGTATTTTCTTTGAGTCAACTTCTGGAACTAACTTACAGAAACATTGATAAGTCTTTTCTTTTTTATTTTTTACAATGGTTTGTCCATGTAGGACTTTCTTAAATGACATGCAAGTGTTAGCGTTTTCAAAATGCAGCCCTCCTTCTGGTGCTCCAGATAAATAGCACACCAATAAAAATGCAGGTTTCATTTCTTGTTCATCCATGCCGTTGTTCCCATATAAGCTCCAACTATGCCAGCACCTGATAAATAAAACAAATTACTTATATCCGACAAAGCTTTTACTCTTTCAATGTCAATAACAAACATAGCTAAAGTAAACACACCCATAGCTATTAAAGTGGCTCTTGCCATGCGTAGCTGTGCTAACTGCTTTCTTAATAAAGTTTCAGTTTCCTTCATTACTTTAGCGTTTTCTAATTCTACATCAGTAACAATGCCATCACCATCAAGGTCATAGTCGTTATATTTGCTGTCATTTTGTAAAGTTTTTTTCATTTAGCTATATCTCTTAAACTTTGCATAACATCATCAATGTTAGGCTCTTTACTGTTAGGATTATACACACATTTATATTTTCGAGGACAGCCAATTTGCTTGTCTGTAAAATCTATTTCAAATGTTTTTCCTGCACCTTGATATATGCAAGCCAATCCACCTTTATAAGTAACCATTCTTTTTCTTAGGCACATAGTATATTTTGGTTCTATTATTATACCTTGATTAATTTTTTGTTGCCTGGTGTAATCTTTTGCATAAGCCTTAAAATAGAAAAGAAATATTATAATAAGCACAGCCATCATGCAGAAAGCTATTCCAACAGTTTGCATGGTATCTACAAATTCTTTTTTTTGTTGCCTAGCTTCTACTCTTTGCAATCGATTTGCTTCTCTTGCTTCTGCTATTCTATTAGCTCTTTCTGAAATTATTTCGTCCCAAGTTGTTGGACCAAATCTTAAATTGACTAATTGACGTAATTCGTTTCGTTGTTCTTCTAATAATTTCATATTAATAAAATCATTTGCAGA
>ENA-OSJC01003597-OSJC01003597.1-marine-metagenome-genome-assembly--contig:-NODE-3597-length-11003-cov-3.907011_pt1 | contig 11003 bp, 9 predicted proteins | sample MGYA00237885_ERZ534234 | MGnify/ENA primary metagenome ERZ534234 (study PRJEB26413, sample SAMN06343907) | marine metagenome | isolation source: coastal waters | place: Atlantic Ocean: West Antarctic... | reverse complement strand
GAATTGGGTCAAGACTTGAACGCTTACCACAACTTGGATGCTGAAGTAGAATTGACTTCTATCCTTTCTGAGCAAATCGCTCTTGAATTGGATCGTGAAATCTTGGCTGACCTTGTAAACGGCGCAACTGCTGCGACTTACTACTGGTCTCGTTCACCTGGTTTGTTTGTAAACCGTGAAACTGGTGCTGAGCTTGGCGCAACTTCTGCTGCTCCTGACTTCACTGGTACTGTATCTGAATGGTATGAAACTTTGATCGAAACTATCAACGACGTTTCTGCACAAATCCATCGTAAGACTTTGCGTGGTGGTGCTAACTTCTGTGTCGTAGGACCTGAAGTTGCAAACGTTTTGGAATTCACAGCTGGTTTCCGTGCGAACGTTACTGCTGACGCTGACAAAGGCGACATCGGTGCTGTTAAGGTTGGTTCTTTGAACCGTAAGTTCGACGTTATCGTTGATCCTTACTTCCCACGTAACGCAATCTTGGTTGGTCGTAAAGGTTCTTCTTTCTTGGAAAGTGGATATGTTTACGCTCCATATGTACCATTGCAAACAACTCCTACCATCTTTGGACCTGAAGACTTCGTTCCTCGCAAAGGTGTTATGACTCGTTACGGTAAGAAAATGGTTCGTCCTGACATGTACGGTCTTGTTATCGTTCGTGGATTAGCAGGCGAGTCTGGATCCTAATTTAACGATCTAGAAAAAAAGAGACCCTCGAACTTCGGTTCGGGGGTTTTCTATTTCTAGATACTATTTAATAAGAAACAAGGGCACCTTTGCCCAAGATCATATATTTTAAGGAGATTATATTATGGCTAAAGTAGCAAGAGCGGCAAGAGTCGCAAGTCGTCAAAGAATTGAGACATTGGGCAATGGTGCAAGTGCCCCAACAGCGAAAAACATCTCATCAGCAGAAACTGGTGAACTTTACTTGATTGATCACAACACTGGTGCTGACCTGAGTATCGTTTTACCAGCAATGCAAGATGGTGCTTACTTCAAGTTTGTTTGGAAAACTGCTGCTGTAGATGATGCTGCAGATGTTGTCTTTACAAGCACCGAAGGAGCAAACGGCGATTTTGCTGGTACTATTATAGAGTATACAGAATCCGCCACCGACGGTGCAGTAGCCACAGAAACTGCTTCTGGAACTGCAAAGACGCTACGTATTGGATCTTCTTCCGATACACAAATTGGGTCTTGGGTTGAGTGTTTCTGCGATGGTACTAAGTGGTATTGGACAGGATGTCAAGTTGCCGCTGCTGTTGGTACTGTTGTATTTTCATAATAACAAGAGGTGATTAATGGGTCGTAGATCAAAAAGAAAAAAGCTTCTATTACGCAAACACCGTCTTTTGGGGATCGAGTTAGATCCCCAAGAGGCTCGGCGTGTAGGGCTTGGTCATATCGTTGACCAACAAGAAAGAATTAAGGCAGAAGTCGCAGAAACAATCGAAGAGGTTGTTGATGTAGTTCAAGAGGCAGTAGAGCAAACCATCGAAGAGGTCAAAGAAGTCGCACAGAGGACTAAGAAGACCGCTAAGAAGGTAGCAAAAGTTGTTGAAGAAGTAGTCGAAGAAGTAATAGAGACTGCTACCGACATAGTTGAAGAAGTCAAAGAGGCTGTTGAAGAAGTTAAAGTAAAAAAGACATCTCGCAGACGCTCTAGAAAATCTACTAAAAAGTAAAATAATTAAGTTTCATTTTAACCTCCTTTCCTCTGAATACCTTGGTGTTCGGAGGTTTACTTTAGATTAAACTATTTACAATGACGGAGGGTTTTATATGTCATTTCCTGATCTTACACCAACATCGACATTATCAGCTATTGTATTAACCGAAAGGGGAACAGAGGCTGACGTTGTCGACTCTTTAGCGATTGGCTATTACACATCAGATGCTTTTTTATCAGGAGCTGCGGCTCAAGTAGCATTCACATATAAGAGACTTGGTGGAGACGTTCTTGATATCGAGATCACAAACAAAAACGTCTATAATCACTACGAGGAAGCCTGTTTAGAGTATTCCTATATCGTGAACCTACATCAAGCACGGAACGCCTTAGGGAGCGCCCTAGGAGGCCCTACAGGGTCTTTTGATCACAAGGGCGAAGTATCCGGATCAGACTCAGTATCTCTTAAGTATCCCAAGTTCCAATTTGACTATGCCTTCAGAGCTGCCGATAAGTTTTCAACAGAAGCAATGGTGGGTGGTACCCAACCAATCTACTCAGCATCCTTTGCTAGAGTTGCGCAGCAACAAGATTATGACCTTCAACATGTCGTGTCCAGCTCTCAAGCAGGAACCCCTTGGGAAGGAATGGACAATAAAAGAATTAAAATCAGACAAGTATATTACATATCTCCAAGACAAATGTGGAGATTTTACGGATATTACGGTGGCTTAAATGTTACTGGTGATATGCACGGCTACGGACAATATGCAGATGATTCATCATTTCAAGTAATACCGCCTTGGCAAAACAAACTCCAAGCTATACAATATGAAGATCACTTGTATACAAGAACATCTCATTACTCATATGAATTAATTGATAATAAATTAATACTATATCCACCACCAGACAGTGTCTCTCCAGAAAAGTTCTGGTTTAGATTTACTGTTGAAACTGGTAACGAAGCATTCACTACTGGTTCATATGACTCTGGCGTTGACGGAGTCAACAACATGAATACTATGCCAATGGAGAACATCCCCTTTAACAAGATTAACTCTATCGGCCAACAGTGGGTTAGAAGGTTCTCCTTAGCGCTCTCTAAAGAGACCCTAGGGCAAGTTAGAGGTAAGTTTGGGGGTAGTATACCTATTCCTGGAGACACGGTCTCCTTGAACGCCTCAGACCTTCTAGGACAAGCTTCTAGCGAACAGCAGACATTAAGAGAAGAACTCAACAAGCAACTTGATGAAATGCTCTATGCTAAGATTGCCGAGACAGATAAAGCAATGGTGGACAACATGGACGCAATCGTCTCAAAGACTCCGCTAAAGATTTTTGTGGGGTAATCTAGATGGGTAAATGGGAAAGACCAGCACAGCCTCCTGCACCTTTATTCTTAGGTGAGAAAGAAAGGAACCTTGTAAAGCAAATTAATGACGAGATCATTGAGAGAGTTGTAGGTCAACAAGTCCTATACTTTCCAATTGATGTTGACAACACAGAATTCCATCCATTATATGGAGAGGCAATAGAGAAGACCTTTTTGCATCCAATAAGAGTTTATGCTCTGGTTACCTATAATGGTGTTGAGACAACCGACTTAGAGAACATCGCACTCGACAAGTCAACAAAGATTACCGTCAACTTCCATAAGAGAAGATTGACTGAAGATCAAAACCTGTTTGTCCGAGAGGGTGACTTTGTAAGGTTTGGATCTATCTACTATGAGATAGTCAAGCTAAACGAGCCCAAGCTTCTCTTTGGACAACCAGAGAGCCGGTTTGAGATATCAGCTGACTGTATAAGAGCAAGAGACGGAGTATTCAATGCAGGATAGTCAAGTTCCAGAAGTACCATCAACATTAGAAAATATCGACACTGCTGTGTTTAGATTTGTTGATGAGACACTTAATGCCCACGTACGAACGAATCAAGGAATTGAGAAGGTTAAAGTACTGTGGTTTGGATCAGAAAGAGCTTATCAAGTTAAGAACAATAAAGACTTGAGAGATAGTGTTGGCAAGTTGCGCTTACCAATCATCACCGTGGCTCGAACTGGTGTATCGAAAGATGATGCCTTCAAAGGGTCTGTTCAATCTGAACAACTCGAGAACAACAAGATTACAGTAAAGAGAATTATCAAGCAAGACAAGACTCAAAACTTTAAGAACGCTGATCGACGTAGAGAAAGTGGAGACAATACTGGACCAACAACTTCAAAGAAAGTTGTCTACGAAACAATATCAATCCCAAGACCTGTATATATCGCTTGCACATTTGAAATATTTATCCGAACAGAATACCAACAGCAAATGAATCAGATCTTACCTCTCCTTATTTCCGAGAGAAAAAGAAACTTCATCGTTCAAAATGGCGGATACAAATATGAAGCATTTATCGACTCGGACTTTGGTACGTCAAGTTCCGGCAACCTTGGGGAAGAGGAGAGAATATTCACAGCAAAAGCAACCATTAAGATCCTTGGATACCTAACAGGGAATGATCATAATGATGACGAACCTTTCATTCAAAGAAAGGAGTCGGTGGTTGAGGTCAAGATTTCCAGAGAGCGCGTGATTGTTGGAGACAGTAAACCTTGGGATAAGTCGGGTGAGAAATTTAGAGATTTATGACTTTGGGCTTTTATTTAACTATTTACTAGGAAAATAAAATTTTATTAGGAGTAAATTAATGCCTACCAAGTTTGACTTTGTGTCTCCAGGAATTGAGCTGAGAGAAATCGACCAATCACAAGTAACCCTAGTGCCTGAAGCAGATGGACTGCTTCTTATCGGCAGATCTAGAAAAGGGCCCTCAATGAAACCTGTCAAGGTTAACAGTTTGGAAAACTTTATCGAAGTTTTTGGAAAACCAATGGATGGGGTTAAGAGCCAAGATCCATGGCGAGAAGGAAACACTGGTGCTCCATCATATGCTGGCTATGCCGCTCAAGCCTATTTGGCTGCCGGAGTGGGACCAGTAAAATTCGTTCGTTTAGCTGGACTTGAGAAGTCTACAGCAACCGGAACAGATAAAGCCGGATGGAATGTCCCTCAGAAGGATATTACAAGCGCAATCACTACTGTCGGCGCAGTTGAATCTGCCGTTGGTATCTTTGTCGCAGAAAACACAAACCCTGCTACTCAAGCTGCTTCTGTTACCGTTACCGTTACAGATGCTGGTCGAGCAACCACCCAAGCTAGTGATACAATAACTATTCAAAATGCTTCTGGTACTCCGATTGTATTTACTTTTGAAGCTACCGCAACACATGCAACTGACATACCTGGTATTGCTTTTGCCGACAGATTTGTTATGGCTACAGCTATAGCAACAGTAATTGAAGCACATGCTGATTTCAGCTGCACTATCCCAAATGGTACAACCGAGGACTTGTTCACCGTAACACAAGCGGTCTCCGGCCCTACTGGTAACACTAGAACCTTTACTTACTCAAATACGGGACCCGATCTCTTCACAGTTGCGTCTGGAGGTATAACATTTACAGGCGGTCTCCCAGCAACAGTTGCATTAAGCGGAACACTTGCCGCAGTTCTTTACATGAGCGCAAGTAACATCACATTATCTGGAACAGGTCGTGGTGCTGGAGGCATCACTAAAGATGGAGCAACCGCTATTGTTAAAGGAACAAATGGTTGGACTGCTTTTGTATCTGGTGGTGTTGATGCCAAACAAGAATACACCTTTAACTTTGACTCAGCATCTCCAAACTTTATCAGAAATGTTTTTAACACAGATGCTACAGAATTCGCAGATGGATCTGGTGCTAAGAAGTTGAACTATTTCTTAGGTGAGACCTTTGAGCATGCAGTCAACAGACTAGATGCTAGCAATGACCTCATTGCTTTCACAGCAGCGATTCGTTCTGGATCAAATGGTGAATTCACTGATTGGCAATCCGAAGCCACAGCAGCAAAGTCTGGTTGGTTTATCGGCGCAAAGCCTGAGCAAAAGAAATTATTTAGATTAACAGCCTTAGAAGAAGGTTCAGACTTTCACAAGAATCACGTCGTGAGAATTAAGAATATTCGTCGCGGAACAACTCTTAGTCCAAACGCTACATTCTCTTTGGAGATCGCAGGTGTTGGAATGAAAGCTTCTGAATACATTGAAAAGTTCTCAAACTTAACTCTAAATCCTTCTGATGTGAATTATATCGAAAAGAAAATTGGAGACCTAAACCAATCTTGGAATGGAACAAAATTAATCACTACCGGTAAGTATAACAACAATTCTAACTTAGTCAGAGTTGAAATGCCGGTTGCAACAGCAACAATCGGAGCTGACTTTCCAGTTGGATTCGTTGGACCAGCAACATCTGTCGGTTCAGCGGTGATAACTGAGGTAGATGCAACTGCTAATAACGAGTGGGTCTTCGGTAAGAATACTTTACCAGACGGCTCAGCCAAATTAGTCGCAGAACTAAAAGTTGGCGATACAGTGACTGTTACATATCCGAAATATGGACTTTCAACAGTAGGTACGAGTGTAAGAAACGGAGACTATGGCTCTACTGCATTACTTGGACTTTCTTATGCTGCTCAAAAAGGCGATGAGAACTTCGGAGACTTAGGGCAATTGAGAGCAGACTCTCTCTTTCAACCTCACTTAGCAGAAGGCGATGCATTGACTGAAGCATCATATGTATTTACTTTGGACGAAGTTAAAAAGCTTGGTGGTAAATATTTCTTCGAATCTGGTTCAACACCAGCAGTATCACTTGCTACACTTATTGACACAGATGGTGTTAAGCAATTTGTCGCACCGTTCTTCGGTGGATTTGACGGACTTGATATTAAGTTGCAAAACCCATTCAACAAAGTACGATTGAACGATGCAGACTCATCGGCTCAATTCTCAATGGAATCTGCACTTAACATGGTAGCTGATAGAGACGTTATTCGTTATGACTTGATCTCAGTACCGGGCGTTACAAATCGCTCAGTAAATCAAGACTTGATTTCACAAACTGAAGCTCGTGGAGATGCTCTCGCAATTATCGATGTTGAAGGTATTTTTTCACCTGCAGTTGATAATGGTCTCTCTAAAGATACCCCTCAAACCATCAGCGGTATTGTCGGCGAAATAAATGCGGCTGGATTAGATAGTTCTTACGCTGCGACTTACTATCCAAATGTCCGATTGTCTGATACCTTAAATGGAAATGGAACGATTATCGTAATCCCTCCATCAGTAGCAGCTATTGGAGCAATTGCGAAATCAGAAGCTGACTCTCAGCCATGGTTCGCACCTGCTGGGTTCCAAAGAGGTGGTTTAAACCCTCTTGGTGGCTCTGGCGGTCCTGCAATATTAGGAACAATCGAACACCTAACTAAAGCTGATCGTGATAGCTTGTATGAAGTAAACATCAATCCAATCGCACGTTTCCCTGCAACAGGTGACACCGTGATCTTTGGACAGAAAACTCTTCAACAAGAAGCATCGGCACTTGATCGCATCAATGTTCGTCGTTTGATGAACTATCTCAAGAAAGAGATTGGAGATATCGCTGATACAATCTTGTTTGACCAAAACGTTCAAGCAACTTGGAATCGTTTCAAGTCTCAAGCAGATATCGTTCTCTCTGAAGTAAAGGCTGAATTTGGCGTTAGCGAATATAAGCTTGTTCTTGATGAGACCACAACAACACCAGATCTTCAAGATCGAAACATTTTGTATGCGAAGGTTTTTGTTAAGCCGGCTCGTGCAATCGAGTTTATCGCTGTTGACTTTGTTATCACTCAAAGCGGCGTAGAATTTTAATCAACACTAATTACTAATAAATAGGAGAATTACATTATGTCATTTTGGACTGAATCATCAACCGAGCCTAAAAGAAATTTTAGATTTAGAGTAGAAATCACTGGCTTCGACGACAACTCTGTCATCTGGTGGGTAAAAAACTTTAAGACACCGTCTTACGATATTTCTGAGACTACACACGATTTCATGGATAACAAGTATTACTTTCCTGGTCGTTTAACTTGGGCTGATTGTACAATGTCTTTAGTAGACCCGGTCTCACCCAATGCTGCACAACTAACTAATAAGATTATTCTAGATGCTGGGTATAAAGTCAAGGAAAAGAAAGACATAGATGCGACTCCAAAGACCATGTCCAAGAACAACTCTGTTAAGGCAACAATAGCAGTTATGGTTACAATTTTGGATTCTGAAGGCAAACTTATAGAGAAGTGGACCCTTAAGAATGCTTGGCTGAAAGGAGCTTCGTTTTCTGACTTATCTTATGATAATGACGACTTGAGAACAATCGACTTGACTTGGCGATACGACTGGGCAGAATGTGAGCACAAAGACGGAAAAGAAGATTTTACAATCACTAGTTAATCTTAATAGAGGTAACACATGAGCTTTTGGACAGAAGCATCTCTTGAACCTAAAAGAAATTTTAGATTTAAAATAAATAACCCACAAATGACTTGGTGGTTTGCCAAGTCGATTGATAAGCCATCGTTTGATGTTTCCAATAGTGAATATCAACTCATCAACCATAAGTTCAAATATCCCGGCATTGTGACTTGGAAAAACATTCAAATCACCCTAGCGGATTTCGCCAAAAAAGGTCCCAACGGTGGTGAAGTACTTCATGAAGAATTGGCTATAATGGGATATACTCGCCCCGATAAGAGTCCAATGAAAGGGATCGGGAAAGGAAACAATTCGGCGGTATCAGACTTACAAATACAACACTTAGATGCAGATGGAACAATTGTGGATGCATGGACCCTTAAAGGAGCTTTTATAATCTCAGCAACATACAGTAAACTTGATTATTCAAGTGATGATATATCTGAGATTACACTTGAAATAGCTTATGACTATGCAGATTATGGAACTTCCGATGGAGATTCGGTTGGTATTGCATCGGAAGAAGCTGCTCAAGCTCAAGCTACAACGTAAATCGACGCAGCATTTGCAGGAGATTCCTTTTTTGCTGACTTTAAATAATATACTGGAGATATAATGGGAAGAAATTCCAATCGTCTGGGATCAGACAATAAACCAGAGCACTCAGATGCTCCACCAATGAGTCCACTAAATTTTGTGGCCCCAACGGAGGTCGTTGACCTCCCATCAAAAGGTCAAGGATATCCAGAAGACCATCCTCTAAACGGGATCGACTTTGTTGAGATTAAATTCATGACCGCAAAAGATGAAGACACGCTTTCAAACCAATCTCTTATAAGAAAAGGGATCGCACTAGAGAGGGTGATGCAAAACATCATTGTAGACGGCGAGATTGACCCTCTAAGCCTTCTTGTGTGTGACCGCAACGCAATACTCATCAAAGCTCGTGCAACGGCTTACGGGGCGAATTACGACGCCGTAGTTAACTGTCCTAAGTGTGCGACAAAAAACATGATGACGTTTGATTTAATGTCGCCAAAGATCGAAGGTGGTCTTGACGAAGAAGGGATGAATATTGTTCATTATGCTGGGAATGGCTTATATCAAACCACAATGCCCGGTACAAAGTTCACGGTTAAGTTCCGAGTCGCAAATGGCGAAGACGAAAATAGAATCATGGAAATGGCCATCCAAGGCAAAACAGTTGAATATGGCGCAGTAGAACAATACAAGAAGATGATTAAGTCAGTTGAGGATTTCACAGAAGAAGAAGTGATCCACTCTTACGTTGACAACATGATCATCGCAGATGCTTCACACTTTAAGAAGTGCTTGAGAAGTTGTACTACAAGCGTCAGAATCGCACAGACTCTTACTTGCAAGAGTTGCTCTAACGAGCAGGAGGTCGACGTTCCTTTTGGAACGGACTTTTTTTGGCCTAACATCTAAGTTCATGGAGGGAGTCTATGAGCAGTTCTTCATTTTGAAACATTTTGGAGGCTGGTCATTGACCGAAGCCTATAACCTTCCAATCGGTTTGAGGAGTTGGTTTGTCGAAAGAATGAAAAAACAGTTCGAAGAAGAAGCCAAAGAAGTTAAGAAAGCCCAAAAGAGACGGTAACGTCCTTTGGGTTTTTGTTTTCGAAGCTAATTAGGGAATAACGAGGGACAACACATGGCGACATATACAAAAGAACAACTGCTAGCAATCATCAAAGGAATTTCCGACGATAAAGATCTTACAAAGGAAGCCAAGAAAGCATGGGGTTCCAAAGGCGCCACATCAAGCATTGACACTGATGCTAGTGGAGAATCATTGGAACTAGAAAAGTCTAGAGCAAAGCTTTTAATGGACTCCGCCAACGCAATGAAGGATTTCACCGCTGCTCGAGAACAAGAAGCAAAGATGATAAATGCGGAGTTGTTACTGTTGGGAGAAAAGATTGGATTAGGGAAGCAACTGGATGAAAATAATAAATCCACCTTAGACAACCTCAGAGAACAAATAAAGGCAGGAAAAGAGCTTAATTCTCTGACTGGTCAATTCGGTGCTGAGTTTGATGGTCTAGTCGAAAAATATACCGATGTGTCTATGTCCCAAGCAAGGATTAATGAATTATCTTCTGAACATAAGAGGACTGTATCAGATCTTGTTGGTGGTATGGGTGACCTTGTTGGTCTTACCGACAAGTTTAGCAACAGCTTTGTAGGAAAAATGGAAAGCGCTTTTAGATTGTTTCAAGACACCAGTGATGATGGACTTGCTGCATTGGACGATTTTAAGGCTAAATTTAAAACAATGTTTTCATTACAAAACATCGCGATGAACATTGGAAGCAAAATCTTTTCCGAATCAATGAAGGTTTTAAACGCATTCGACGAAGGTCTTGCGACATTAGCAGCAAAAACAGGTACTGTTGGCAAGTTTAACGATGTGCTCTACGATACACAAAGAGCAGGAAACTTGCTTGGAGTGTCCATGGAGAGCGCGGCCAATGCGATCATTGCTTTAAATGCGGGAACGTCTCAATTCGCCAAACTATCAAAGCAAACCCAATCAGATTTAGCAATGTCCACTTCACAAATGGAAAAACTCGGCGTTAGCGCCACAGACACAGCAGGTTTCATGGAAAACGCATTTAAAATAATGAATATGAGTGCATCTGAAGCCATTGATACCCAAACAGAATTGGCGATGTCTGGTGTTGCACTTGGTATGACGGCAGATAAGATGATTAAAGACTTCAATGCTGCATCGAAGACTCTTGCGGTATATGGAAAGGGTTCGATCAAGGTCTTTAAGAATTTGGCTGCGCAAGCTAAGGCGGCTGGTGTTGAAGTTTCGACCTTGCTTGGAATCGCCCAGAAGTTTGACACGTTCTCAGGAGCTGCAGAAGGTGCAGCACACTTCAATGCACTGCTTGGTACT
>ENA-OSJC01003596-OSJC01003596.1-marine-metagenome-genome-assembly--contig:-NODE-3596-length-11003-cov-6.029563_pt1 | contig 11003 bp, 10 predicted proteins | sample MGYA00237885_ERZ534234 | MGnify/ENA primary metagenome ERZ534234 (study PRJEB26413, sample SAMN06343907) | marine metagenome | isolation source: coastal waters | place: Atlantic Ocean: West Antarctic... | reverse complement strand
CAGTTGAGAATTCTAAATTGAAATATCTTATTTTAGAAAATTATCTAATTGAAAAGAAAGATTAATTTAGCTTATTTTTTTTGATAAAATTTTAAGTAATAATCAAGATCTTCTGGTGTTCCAAGCCCCCACATACCATCAACATCCTGGGTTTTAATTATTTTTTTATCTAATATTGCTTGATTAAAAACTGGGCAAACATAAAATTCATTATTAACTCTAATATTTTTTTTAATCATCCTTTCAGCATATTTTACAAAATTGTTACCGTTTCTCCAATAATATACCCCTACAGTCGCATGATTAGAGATAACTTTTTTTTCTGCTACCTCAGTTACGACTTGATCCTTTCCTAATTTGACATAAGACCATTTAGGATGGATTGAATCAAACGTGAGAATACCCCCATCAATTTTTTTTGATGAGAAATTATACATTACCTTAGAGGGGCTCCATTCTATAAATTGATCAGAATTAGCAATGACTAAAGGATTTCTATTGTTAATATATTTTTTGGCCAAAAGAACTGTACATGCAGCACCTTCAGTTAGTTTATCAATTACTATAATTTTACAGTTAGGAGATATTATTTGAAGCAAGCTTTTAATATTATATTTTTTTATATGATCCTCTCTAATTATAAAAATAAAATTTCCTTTTAAACCTAAGCTCTCCACAATCAATTGTATCATAGGTTTTTGATGAATTTCTATCATTGGCTTAGGGAAAGTATAGCCAGCACTTACAAATCTACTTCCTTCACCAGCCATGGGTATTACTATGTTTAGCTCATTATCTTCCCATGTATCAATCTTTTCAGAAAGTTCACTTTTTTTATCTTTAATATAGCGAATTATATTTTCATAGGTTACATCACTTAAATTTTTTATTGGCATTAACCTAGCTCCTGCTTCTTTTGCTGAAATTCTTCCATTGTGAGAGTCTTCAAGCACAAGTGTACTTTTAGGTTTGCTATTTAAATTAATAATGCATCTCAAATAAATTTCTGGATGAGGTTTGGGATTTTTAATTTTTTCAGTTGATAAACTAAAATTTACAAATTTAGATATTTTTAATTTCTTTAATGATATTTTAAGAGTTTCCTCTATGGCATTTGTAGCAATACCAATTTTAAATTTTTTTGAAAGTTTTTCAAAAAGATGATAGGTTTTTTTATTATATACAAGTCTTTCATTTAAAAGTTTTCTAGTGATAATATTTTTATGACTCTTTATTTTTTTATTTAAACTTTTTGAAAATATTTTTTTTTTATTTAAAATTTCTAATTTAGTTTTTGTTGGTAAGCCATCAAAAGTCTTCAAATGATCTTCGTAGTTAATTTGATAGTTTATAGAGTTTTTGCTTAAAGAACTATTTAAAGCTTCAAAATGGATATCCTTAGAATTTATCAAAACTCCATCTAAATCAAATATTATTGTATCTATCATAGTAATCTTTTATATAATCAGAGCATATCCCTAAACAATTAATATCTTTTACATTATTTTGTTCGGGCAAAACACAAATACTATTTTCAGATAACAGTGTACCTGGATAATTCCAAATATAACCTTTACTTGTAAAAATAACTTTGTCATTTTCATGCCAAAAAAAATTCAAATTAAATTTATTTAGCTCATAATAACATTCTAAATTTTTAGCGTGTATCCAAATTTTTTTTTTTTCAAAAAAATCTATGCTTATTTCAAATTGAGGCTCATCATGTCCTAAATAAAACTTATTGTTTTTAAACCATAAATCAACCTCTACCTCGTACATTTCATTTAGAGCATTCAATATATAATCTATCTTATTTTCTTCTTTATGATTTGGGCCATTTATGTTGCCTCTATGAGAAATAAATAACATTAAACTATTCTTTAAATTTAAAAATTAAAAAATATTATCATATAATATATTTATCTAAATTAATTAGATTAATTTATCTTTAAGATCAAAAGCAATCATTAATTCATTCCATTCTCTTTTTGAAAGTCCCGAACTATCCACATCAACATTTTCACCTTTAATAAGTTTTTGAATAATTACTTTTCCTTTAGCTGAAACTTCAGTACCACCAACTCTATAATCCATAAAAGCATCGTAAGTTATTGGAGCCCATTTCTTAACTGTATCCAACATTATGTCTGCATAAACTCTAATTTCATATTGAGCATGACTATCTGCTCTTAATCTTAAAAAGTTCATTAAGTTTAATAAATCAGTTTTCCAATACCATTGCGTATAAGTATTTAAAGTTAAATTCATTCTTGCAAGTTCTCTAGCTAGTCCTTTTTTATTTTCATCAATGGTTGAACCATCAAATCTCTCATTCAACATCATTTCATAATTATCATAAGTCCTATCAGCATCATTTTTTAAAAGTTCTAAAACTTCTTTTGCTTGCTCTCCTTCAATAACATCACCTCTACCCTGCCTGTTACTTGAAGATTGTGCTGCTAAATTTTCTGCTGATGGTAAATAAAATTCTTTATCTAAAATCGAATACCTTGCTGAATATTCATTAACATTTGCTGTTCTATGTCTTATCCATTGACGAGCAATAAAAATTGGAAGTTTAACATGATACTTAATTTCACACATTTCAAACGGAGTACTATGCCAGTGTCTCATTAAATATTTAATCAGGCCTGCGTCTGTTGAAACCTTTTTGGTTCCTTTACCATAAGAAACTCTAGCTGATTGAACAATTGATGTATCATCACCCATGTAATCCACTACTCTTACAAATCCATGGTCTAATGCTGGCATTGCATCATAAAGAATGCTCTCTAATGCTGGAACAGTAACTCTTTTTGTTTTATTCTGTTGAGATTGCTGATCTTTAATCTCTTGTGATTGCTCTTTAGTTAATTTCATGATTTTTACGAATCTAATTTACTCATTTCTACATTAAGTCTAATAATTTTACATCATAGATTTAAAAGAAAATTAAAAAGACTAAAATAATTAAAAACCATGTACAGCCCAATGTAATTACAACTTGAAAGAGTAAATTATTTAATAAAATAAATAATAAACTTAACAATTTTAATGATAATATGAGAAAAATTTATGAAGAATAAACTTATTCAAGAATCAAAATATTATTTTAAGTGTTTTCAAAAAAAAGATATTAATAATTTATCAAATATATTCTCAGACTCTGTATATTTAGAAGATTGGGAAAACAAAATTAAAGGGAAAAAAAAATTATTAAGTTTTTTAAAAATTGTTTTCAGCAAAAATTCTTTCGAAATAAAATCACAAAACTTTTTTCTACATGAAACACGAAAAATTGTCAGTTGTCAGATTTTAATCACACTTAAAAATAAAAAAAAAATAAAGGTATTAGATATAATTAGTTTTAATAATAAATTTAAAATAACAAAAATTGAAGCTTATAAGTGTTAGACAAAACTGCATTGTTATGCAAAAGTTAGATTCAATAACAGGTATTTGTTCTTCAAGGTTATAAAAATTTATTGATACTATTTTATTTTTTCATCTTATTATCCAAAATTATTTTTTTATAACCAACAAAATCTTTAATTACTAAAAATTTAATTAAATTCCTGGGAAATTTGTATAACACCCATGGTTTAAGTTTTTTAAAGATAACAAATTTTAAATTTTCGTAAAAAGACATTATATTCATTTTTTTTGGTAATTTTAATTTTACACTTTTAAATAATATTTCACTTCCCCTAACAATTGTTCCGCCTATTACTATTTCCTTGTATGGAAATATTTCTACTCTAGATGTGTATATTTTTTTATTATTTCTATTTTTATATGACACCCTTGATTCAAATGTTCTTGAGTCATCATTATTATTTAAATTATTTATTAAAAATTTTTTTTTTATTAGCGCTGGCTGTAAACTAACCTGAAATAAGGCCCAACTAGGCTCTCTCACAAAATTTTTATAATTTTTATTATTTAAGATTGGTGGATTAGGTGCAGCTTTTAAATATTGCAGAGAATTTTTGAAGTAAAATTCAAAAAACTTATTAATTAATTGTAAATTTCCGTATTTATTAAAAATCATATCCTCAGTACTAAAAAAAAGGTTTTTATGATTAATCTTTTTTAAAGCAGACTTAATTCTTAATGACCATGCAGAATTTTTTTTAACTTTATTTCCCGAAACGACTTTAAAATTATATCTATTATCAATGAAATTTTCTTCTGAAGAAATAACATATTTTTTAATTTTTATTTTTGGATAATATTTATTCCAACTTTTAAAAAAAATTGGCCATAACTCTTTGTAGGCCTGTGAGCTCAGCACTACTAAACCAATATCAGCTTTTTGAATTAGATTATTAATACTTTTAATATTTTTTATTGTCATTTACTAATATTTGTAAGCAAAATTAATTTTACTATGATGCTTTATAATTAAAGATCTTTTAACTCTTTGTAATATAAAGTTGTTTTAATTTTACCATCTAAAATTCAGTATGTTTAATGACTGATTTATATTAATTAAGATTTTATTTAATTAAAAATATTCTCATTTCTTCCAGCATTATCAGTCTTGTCAATAAAAATATTGTATATATTGTCATTTTTTCTTGATATAATTCGAGATTAAATGCTTAAAATAATAAAAACACCTGATAAAAAAGAAGTTACAACAATATTGGGAAAAGATGTTCATAAAATTATAGAAAAATATTCTGATAAAGAAAAATATAAACAATATCGAGAAGAATGGAGAAAAGCTTCCACTCTTCAATACACCCCCAAATACCCTTTACAAATTGATTTTGAATTAAATTACTCCTGTAATTTTTCTTGTGAAATGTGTACTTGGTCAGCTGAAAATGCTGTTGGTAGAGGGAAAAAAACATGGTTTAGTTTCAACTCATTTAAAGAAGTTATAGATGAAGGTGTTCACAATGGCTTAAGGGCAATTAGATTAAATTATATAAACGAACCTCTTATCAGAAAGGACATTATAAAATTTATTGAATATGCTAAAAATGCTGGAATATTAGATATTTACTTAAGTACCAATGGTTCGCTACTTACTGAAAAAATAATTCATGAATTGATAAAATCAGGGTTAACTAGACTTCAAGTATCAATAGACGCAACAACAACAAAAACTTTTAATAAAATTAGGCAGGGAGGAAATTTTGATGACGTCGTCTCAAATACTTTAAATTTTATGAAAATAAGAAAAGAATTAAATGTAGAGTTACCAACATTGAGAGTAAATTTTGTCAAAACAGATTTAAATAAACATGAATATAATGATTTTATTAATTTCTGGGAAAATAAAGCAGACTGTATTGGAGTTCAAGATCTAGTAAATATTATGAAGCCATCAACAGATACTGAGGATAGTAAAAAAAAATTTACCTGTGCCCAACCTTTTTATCACTTAACAATAAGATATGATGGTTCTGTTTTACCATGTTGCACATTTTTTGCTGCAAAAATACCAATAGCAAAATTATCTACAAATGAAAAGTTTTCTGCAGAAAAAAATCTACATGAAATAGATACTTCTAAGTTACCATTTCAAAAAATTAAAGAAGTTTGGAATGGGACTTTAATTGAATCTCTTAGAGATATACATAAAAAAGGTGAGTGGTTTAAAAACGATGTTTGTAAAGAATGTGTTATGTCAACAGCAAACATAGATGATGCCGTCTAAAAAATCATAAACAAAAACCTATAACAAATAACAATTTGATCTTATTTAAGTTATTTTATAAGTAATAAATCTGAATTATAATTTTGTGAATGGCATCACCAGATAACAAAATCTAAAACATAATTATTTAGATAGGTTTTCAATTTTTATTAACTTTTAATATTTGATTACACCAATTGCAGGGGATGTTTCTAAAACCATTAAATACATTTTTTTTTCATCAATTTTGATGATATCTCTAATTCTCTCGCGCAAATTAATTCTTTTATAGATTTCAAGCTTTTCATCATTTACAAAATTTAAAAAGAAAATTGATTTACTCCTCAATGAAGTCAGCAAATATCTAGTTTTATCTTTCTCCATATTATATCCAATTATTTGACTAATACCTATTCCTTTTTCCTTAAAATAATAAACTGGTTCATTAAATCCATTAAGTTTATGAGATTTTAAATAATTATTGGGTCCCCGATATGGATCACCGTATGATGCTATAGGCCAACCAAAATTTGATATTTCATTAATATCTTTAATGACATTTACTTCATCTCCCCCAGATTCAGCATGATCTGTAATTAAAATTATATCTTTAGCAGCGTCATAAAATAATCCTTGAGAATTTCTTAAACCTTTAGAGGCTATCTTAACTTCTTTTGGATTATTGATATTTATTTTAATTATTTTTCCAAAATAAGAATTATCATCTTGTGAAATATCTCTAAGAGCCATCTCACCTATCGAATAATAAATATAATTATCTTTAAAAATCAAACGTCCACCACTAAGGACTGCCCATGCTCCATCTTTTTTTTTAGAACATTCTTTAAAAGAAAAAAAATTTTTAAAATTTAAATTTTCTAAATCAAGTTTACTTCTATCTATTGCTAAATTATAACAATTTTCTGATATTTTTTTTTGGTAAGATACATAACAAAATCATCTTTAATTTTAAGATCTCTAATGCCTATTTCCCCCCTTGCTAATATTTTTTCATTTTTTTTAAAATTATTATTAATTGGTTTGAGTAAAATTTTTTTTTCTTCTAATTGCTTTAGGTCAATTACATAAAATAACCCTCTACCTGTTACAAATATAATTTTATCATCCGATTGTTCCAAATAACCTGTTGGTTTATTTTTAGAAACTATGCTGTTTTCTTCTGAAATGTAATATTTATAAAAATTATGCTCTACACCATCAATGGAAAAGCTTTTAACACTAGATTTTGTACCATTTAGTAATTTACTTCTTATAAATAAAATCTTAGCCTCAATCTTTTTAGGAACAACATCTCTTAACTTATTTATTCCTTTTTTTTCAGTCTGAACTGTTGCAACTCTTAATAACAACAAGGCAAACAGAAGCACAATAAAAACTATAAAATATTTTTTTTTCATATAAAGAGGATTCTAGTCTATCTCTCCCGTATAGAAAAGTTAATTAATAATTTGAGCAACATATAGTAAAAGCTTTACTAAAATACATAGCCTAATATTTTTTTAATTATTTTTTTATTTATTCTTTTATTAGTGTAGATTTCAAATTGTTTACAAGCTTGATAAAAACTGAATTCTAACCCATCATAAAACTTGACTTGATTTTTTTTTGCAATTTTTTTGAAAGTAGATTTATTATTAATAACAAGATCTAAAATTGACTTAAATTTTGGAATTCTTTTTAAATCGATTGGTAGAGATTTATTTTTCATGCCAATTGGTGTTACATTTATTAACAAAGAACAGGTTAATTCATTTCTTTTATGCCAATTAAGAATTTCTGAATTGTTTGTTTTTTCCCAATTTTTAAATTTAGATACATTTCTAGCACAAAGATATATTTTTTTGACTTTAGTTTTTTTAATATATTCATAAATTGTTCTTGAAACGCCTCCATTACCCAATAATAAAATGGTATCATTTTTTTTAAGATTAATTTTTTTAATTATTATTTTTGTCGCATAATAATCGGTATTATAACCTTTAATTACCCCATTTTTACAAACAAGAGTGTTGGCAGCATTAGTTTTAATTGTACTTGCATCTTTTATATTTAAAAATTAAACTATTTTTTCTTTAAATGGCATCGAAACTGAACAGCCTCTAATATGAAGTTTATTCAAAATTATTCTTAAATTATCAAGGTTGTCAAATTTGAGTGGAATATACAGATAGTTTAAATTTAACAATCTATAACCAGTATTATGAAATTTAGATCCTGAAGTTGAAGGATTTTTAGATATTGAAATACAAAGCTTAGTTAATTTATTTGGATATACATTCATATTTTTTTAATATTTTAAATAATTGAGATTTACCATGTGCAAAAAGTAATTTATCAAAAGGATACTCATGTAAAGGACTCATATTTATATAAATTAAACATTTTAGAATTTCTATTTTTTTTAATGAGAAATCATTAAGTAATATAAATTTTTCATATTGGCGTTTAATCTCATTCATTAATTTTTTTCTTGAATTATACTTGTAAGAAATACTGTTCTTTTGTTCCAAATAAGAAAATTTGCCTTCTTTTATAATATCATAATTCATTTCTATTCCACCATACATTTTTGCTAAATCATAATACAAATCACCATAATTTAGATTACCTCCAAAATCCTCCCTCCAATCTATAAGAAAGAAATTTTTTTTATCAAAAATAATATTATCAAAATGAAGATCACCATGTATTTTACTTGGGATACCTCTATAAATTTCCTGCCAAGGAACATAGTGCATTAATGTATTGATAGAAGGTATTAACACTCCATTAATTTTAGTTTTTAAATCTTTTTTATGATTGTATTTATTTAAAAATAATTCAATTCTTTCTAAAGTTTTTATATGGTAAAACTTTTTACATAGTGTTGTGATATTTTTTTTTTTAGTAATTTTCCAAAGCTTAGCTTTTAAAAAATAGAGCAGTTTATTGAAATTATTTTTATTTATTAAATCATAAAAAATTTCACCTGGTATATATTTATATTGAATAAATTGTTTTTTAAATTTTATAATCCTTGGAAATAATTTAATTTTTTTTGTTCTTGTTATTAATCTTTTAATCTTAGTTTGTGAATTTATAAACTTTGTAATTTTATTTTTATCAATATAGATAAATTCATTAGTTTTTCGAAAGTTAAAATTTTCGTATTTTTTTAAAGTAGAATTGTAATTTTTAACGTTACCAATATCATACCATTCTAATTTTTTTTCTTTGACAGTAGTAAATTTGATCAATTTTTTAAATCCATCTATAACCTGATATTCACCAGCATTTTTCTTCATTGATTTAAAAGCAGACCAAAATAAATTATAATCTTTGATATAAGCTAAGCCAATAAAATGCTTATATTTTTTTGTTGCATGCATTTTATCTTTCACATCAATTATTTTTTTTTTATTTGAAAGCAAATTACAATATTCTTTAGGATTATAAAAAAGCTCTTTTGATACACCCATCCAATTATAGTTTTCGTTATTATTAATTTTTTTTTTCCATAATGTGTCACAAGAAATAAAATAAAAATCTTTCTTAAGATAAGCCTTACAATCTAATAGAGATCTTCCAGGTCCACTATTTTTTCCCGAATAATTTTTAATCTTAACAAAGGCTATATTTCGTTTTGGATAGCTTAAATTAAGAAAATCTTTTACCTGCTCTCCTAGATGACCAATTGCTACAACTAGTTTTGTTTCTTTTGGAAAATTATCAATTATGTGTGATATTGCAGCCTTTTTATTAATTGGAAGCAATCCTTTATTAATTAAAGTTGAATATTCATTTAATCTTACTCCTCTACCAGCAGTTAAAATACACACTGTTTTCATTTAATTTTTTGAATGTTCACTTTTTATGTGACCTGATATTCTACTCGAATCATCCTCAACTCTTACTACATCTTTTAAATGAGGTGATGAAACTTCGTAATAAGTTAAATTTTTTAATGCTTTAATTCTATGTAATATTTTTGGATATACATTGATAATTGTTCCTTTTTTTAGTTTTTTAAAACCAATATCTTCAGTTTTAACATTTATATTTTTTACTTTATCATTTTTTTTATAAAAAAATTTGGCCTCTCCTTCTAAAATAAGGCCAGTTTCTCTTTTATAATTATGAAATTGAAGGCTGGTTTGAAATCCTTTTTTTATATATATTTTTTTAAAAGCAAAATCTGTATTTAGTGAATTTATCCACAATTCATACCCCCATGGCTTACTTACTTTGTAAAAATTAGAATTTTTCTTAGTTAAAAAAAAATTTTTTATTTTGTTAAGTTTTTTTCTAACTAACAAAATTTCAACTGAATTATTTAATGTTTCAAATTTTTCATATTTTTTAAAATATATACAAGAATATTTCTTAATCTTGATTTCTTTATTATCAAGTTTAATTGATGAATTATTTTTGCAATTCAAAATAAAAATAGTACCATTTATATTTTTAGGAATTGTAATCTTTTCATTTTTTTTAAGATTATAATGATTATAAAAATAATACTTACTTGTAGCAATAATAGTTTTTTTTATCTTTCTATTAAGCCTTGTTATTTTATTTCCTCCTAAATTAATCATATTTTGTATTTTTTATATTCTGGGTAATTAATAAAAAAATTATCATAGAATAATTTTACATAATTTTGCAATAACCATTTATTGTTAAATCCATATTTTCTTTTCATCCATTTTAATCCCTCATCATATGAAAGTTTTAAATTTTTTGAATAACTTTCTGTTTTAATCAAGTCATTATAATTAAGTAAATAATCCTCATTTTCCTCTAGATAAACTTGATTTGTAATTGCTGCTGCAAAATTATTTGCATAAGCTTTAGCAATTAATTCACTTTCCAGTCCATACCCTCTAAAATTTGAGCCATCATATAAAAAATTCTTATATCCAGATGAGGGATTGATAATCTTTAATAACAAATCCTTGCTTAATAAGTATGCATGATTATGAATATACCAAGAGAATTTAATACTATTTTTTTTTAATAGTTTATTTTCACCCCATTTTTTAGAACATGGGCTTAGTATTCCAATTTTTTTATTTTTTAAAAGAATTGTATATAATTTTTTTAAAGTATTTTTATTTTGAATTTCAGTATCATTGGTAATTAAAAAAAAAGCTTCATATTTATCAAATAAATTATCTTTCCATAAATTATATAATCCATAATTCATTCCTCTTGGAAACCTTAAGCCTTTTTTTTTAACATCTTTTGAATTAGCGTGCCATGTTACATATTTTGACAGATTATTTTTAGAGGATCCAGCCTCTATTACAAATATATCGGTAATATTTCCTTCATTCTTTTTTATTGTTCTATA
>ENA-OSJC01003595-OSJC01003595.1-marine-metagenome-genome-assembly--contig:-NODE-3595-length-11005-cov-4.875183_pt1 | contig 11005 bp, 2 predicted proteins | sample MGYA00237885_ERZ534234 | MGnify/ENA primary metagenome ERZ534234 (study PRJEB26413, sample SAMN06343907) | marine metagenome | isolation source: coastal waters | place: Atlantic Ocean: West Antarctic... | reverse complement strand
AAAGCAGCGGACATTTTTAATACAGTAAAAGGATTTTGGTAGGAGTAAATTATGGCAGATGATGAATACGATTTTTTAAGAGACAGCGGTTTAGGTAGACTAATAGCTGCAGCAGGTGATCCAGAATCTTATTCTGCATATAAAGATATAGGCACAAGTATATATGATTTAGGAGCAGTTCCTATAAATAAAGCAACTGAATTTGCAACGGGATACAATCCAGGTTTTTCAGGTTCTAAGTTTTTTGGAAGAAAAGATGATGAAGGTAATTTGATAGATCAAGACGTAGCTTATTTTGGTGTACCTACAGATGCTACGCAAGGCTTTACTAGTAGGGATGAGCGAACGGCTCCTGAAAGAAGAAAACGAGAGCGTTCTGATAGTAGGTTAAAACAAAATCGTCTAGGTTCTGCATATTCAAAAAAAGAAAAAGGTTCTATCGAGGAAATGAGTCCATCAGAATTAATAAACATGATGAGAACGAAGAACGACCCAAGAGATGATGCCCGTGAATCTTATGGTAAAGCTAAGATTAATAGGAATGAAAACTACGACATAAAAAAACGAAAAGAAAAAAAAGCTGAGTTAGAAAAACTAGCAGCGGAAGCAGAAGCTGCAGCTAAAATTGCACCAAGAGATACTGTACTTGGTAGAATATTTGACAGAAGAGTTATGCCTGGAAATGAACTATCTAATAATGAAAAAGCATTTGCTTACATACGTAATATTAGTGACAACTTATTAGAACGTCGTGAAGTCGGGGGCAAAGAAGGTACAAGCACACTAAGCAGAATCTTAGGACCAGGTGGTGGTATCGGAGAAGGATCAGACGAGATCAAAGCATTACAAAAAAACGCAATTGCTCTTAGAGAAAAAGGTGAAAATAAAAAAGCCGCAGAGCAGGATAAAGCAATTCTGCAACAGATACAAAAATTAGATTATCAAAAGACTCAAGCTGAGATTGGTAGAATTGACAGTGAAACTACCAAAAATATTGCTGATGCAATATCAGGTGGTGATAAGCCAAAGGCCATTAAACTGGCGGAGTATCAAGCAAGAATTAGAGGTTTTAACGTTGAAAAAGATCCACAAGCTTACTATGCAGAGGTTGATAAAATTATGTCTGTAGGTATATCACAAGGACAATCTTCTGTCTATGAGACAATTCAAGGCATGGAACTTAGATTAAGTGGTATGAATGATGATGATCCTGGTAAACAACAATTAGAAGAAGACATTGCAGGACTAAGAGCACGATCTACCGGTACTACAGTTGACAACTATGTACCAAAAGACAAAGTATATCGAGATGACGGTACCCCAAGAACATAATACCCTAAGAGAGTCCGCTCTCTGAATACGAAACGTAAGGAAATTAAAAGTGACGAATATTAATTATGGCTTCATTGAAAGTCTAGAAGGTTTTGAAACAAGCGGCTATGTGCCAAATGCTGAGGGATCTGAATCAGGAGTAACCATTGGCTCGGGTGTTGACTTGGGCGCAAGAAACGTTAATGATTTAAAAAAATTAAATCTATCTGAAGAATTAATAGCTAAACTAAAACCATACCTCGGTAGAAAAAGCACAGGTGCTGAAAGTTACCTTGAGAAAAATCCATTAAATCTTAGTACGGAAGAAGCTCGGTATATTACTCGAGCTGTACAAACAGATGCAGCTAACAGTCTTGCAAGAAAATGGAAAGCCAAAACTGGTCAAGATTTTTCCGAACTCTCAGAAAATAAAGCAACAGCGGTTGCTTCGGTTGCCTTTCAGTATGGCAATCTTGCTACTAAAACTCCTAACTACTGGGAACAAGTAACTTCAAATGATTGGGAAGGTGCTTATGCTAACTTAAAAGATTTCAAAGATGATTATGGCACTCGCAGAGAAAAAGAAGCAAACTTTCTTAATCCACAAATGCCTATACGCAAACCTGAGACTAATATTCCTAGATTTGTAGAGACTAATATTCCTATTGTAGCACGTGCAGAAGGGGGGCCAGTCAATGCTGGTCAACCATATCTTGTTGGTGAAGAAGGTCCAGAACTTGTCATACCTAAACAGGATGGATTAGTATTACCTGCTAACAATCCTGAAACTCAAGCAGCTGTTGATGCATTCTTAAGCGGTACAGAATCTAATACGTCTAGAATAGATCCAGCACAAATGGCTGAGATAATAAGATCTCGAGGGGACTTGATTAATATAGATCAAGTACAACAACCACAGAATAAAAGAAAAGTTAAATATGTAGCTTTTGATGATCCATTAGTTCCTCGTATTGAAATACCTGAAGAGTTCACTCCAGAACAAATACAAGAATACATGAAGAGCGAAGAAGCTGAAGCTTTGATGTATCAAAAAGGCTATCTATATAAATATGGCAATCAACCGTCTTCTCTTAAAGATGCTAGCGATCAAGATGACTGGGCATTAACTGCTGGTATTAAATCTGGTTACGATAATTTAAAATCTATCGGTGCTGGAGCACTATATACAGTTGCTGATGCATTTGGTGATGAAGAAAAGATGGCTCAATTTGAGAGCATGATTTCACAATACAATCAAGATGCTGCAGTACATGCATATAAACCTGGTGAAAATCCAGGAGAATATGATTTACGTATTACTTCTGTTGAAGCCATACTTGAAGATGAAAATAAACTAAACGCTTTCCTTGATTGGGCTGCTTTTAATGTAGGTGCAGGTGCAACTACTATGATTCCAATTATGTTAGCTAGTGCTGTAGGTGCTGGGGTAGCTGTAGTGGGAGCTCCAATTACGGCGGCAACAGGCGCAAGTATTGCTGGTATGATGGCAGCATATACAATGGGGGTTGGTGAAGTAACAGGGGCACAACTAGAACGTTCAGGAGATGCTAACGCAGCACTATCTTTAGCCGCCGGTATTCCATATGCAGCAGCTGAAAGATTCTTTGGTACGTCTATGATCTTTACTCGTTTGCTTGGTAACAAATATGGAGCAGATGTTGTAAGTGATATTGTTAAAGGTGTTGCCATTAAAAAATTAGTAGAGAAAAAAATAACCCCTAGTCTTGTAAAAGAAATGGCCAAAGGCTTTGGTAAAGAGTTTGCAGGTGAGGGTGTAACAGAGGCTATCCAAGAAGTAATAACATCTTCCGCCGCTGAACTTAATGAAGGCGCTAGTCTTGGTGAGCTATATCAATCAAAAGATTTTTGGAAACAAATAGGTGAAGCTGCAGCAGCTGGTTCAATTGCTGGTGGTACTATTGGTGGAGCTGGTGGTGTAATTACCTATGGCAGAAAAGCTGGAACTAAAAACAGAGATGGAGCTTTATCTATTAAGAAAGATCCTACTCCAGATGCAGAGACTATGGATAAAGTTGATGCAGAAATAGGTGACACTATAGAATACACAGGTAGCTCAACAGATGAATCAGTTGAATTTACACTAACGGGTACTGGAGTATTACCTAACGGTGATTCTATCTACGTTGTAACAAATTCTGAAACAGGTTTGCCTGATTATATAAAAGTTGACAATGCACCAAAGATAAGAAAGAGCCAGTTAAACGAATTAGACAGAGCTGCACTAAATAAATCTTTTTTACCTGAAGGAACTAAAGTAGATAAGAGTTTTAATGTAAAGTATAGAGCGGCAAGGAAAAAATTAGAAAGACAAGGTGTTATAAATAGGGATAGAACCGAGGCTCAGTTAGTGGACCTACCTAAATTAGACGAATTTTATGAAGATGAACTAGAGGCTTATCAATTAGCCATAAATAAACAAGAGAGAGACAAGTTAGCAGGCAAAGAAGTTAAACCAATAGCCTACAAATATAAAACATATCAAGGGCTAGAAGGTGACAAGTTTAAAGAAGCAGTAAAAATTCAATATGAAAATCAAAAGAAGAGAGACATTGTAAATTTTAGTGAAACATCTTTAGGAGATATTAATGAGTTAACTGATATAGAGAAAACAGAATTAAGTAAATTAGGATACTACAAAGGAACTAAAGGGCAAGAATTTATAAATAAAAAATTAACTTCTGTTGAGCCTAAAGGTAAAACAACTAAAGGCTTGCAAGATCTTAGAGACATTATAATTAGCCAAACACCAAACACACCATTGGTTGTAGAATACAATAGAGAGGTATCACGAACTCAGGTGCCCCCTCTTATCCCAAGTAGCTTTAATCAAACTGCATTAGAATTAGAACCAGATCAAGCAACTAGACTAGAAGAACTAACTGAAGAGAAGCAACGTTACGATTGGGAACTAGCTAAAGCAGATGAAGAGATAGCGCAGTTAAAAGATAACCTAGCAAGTTTAGACCCAACTGCTTCCAACATAGCAGCAGAAACAACTCGTATAACTAACGAGATAAATAATAAAGAATCTTTAAAACAGGCAGTAGCTAGAGAAAAATCAGATCCTCTAGTGCGCATATTTAAAATTAAAAAACTATTAAACAATATGATTAACAGTGGTTTTAAAGTAAACATGTTGCCAACTTATAGAATAGCTTTAAGACAAGCTAAGATAGAAGAAAACAAAAAAGATATAAATTTTTATCAAAAGTTAATTAATAAATATAAACCAACTAAAGAACATGCAATGCTCTTTGGAGATACATTAGTGTATTATGATAGCACAAAAGCTCAACAACAATTACGAGCAGAACTTACAGAAATAGAAAAAAGTATGCGAGCTATACTGCCTGCGCTTTCTAACTATAATGAATTGTCTGATGATAATAAAATTTTATACAGAGAATATTTTAAAGGTGTGCAAAAAAGATTAAACGCTATCAAGTCTATTGATTCTAGACGTGCTGAATTAAATAGTTTGTTAGCTAGTTTTAACATCGAGCCTGTTATAAATTGGGATAAACAACAAGGTAAACTATCTATACCAGCATTTAATAAAACAGTTAAAGAATTATTTGGATATGAGAAGGTAGCAAAAGAAAAAGTTAGAGACGAGTACTGGAGTCTAGGAGACAATCCTAACTCTGATGATCGCCCGGCATTATCACAAGAAACCATTGATAAAATGCCTATGGTCCTAGAGAACTTGCGTACAGAATTAAACAGGCTGGGCGTTGGTAACTTAGATATGCGACTGTATGATAATATATTAGACAAGAATGGCGCACAAGTTAATGGCCGATTCTTAGGGGGGCTTGGCATGATTGAGGTGGCCATGAATGCTTCGCAAAGTATTAATGGTAGAAAATTAAATGCTGCAGACTCACGTATGTTTACTATGCATCATGAATCAATGCACTACATATTTAAAGAATTACTAACACCACAAGAACAAATTGTTCTTAAGAGTGCAGCACGAACTGCATACATGAAAAGATATAACATTAAAAGACGTTATCAAAAATTTAGTTTAAGTGAAGAAGCATTACTAGAAGAGTCTATATCAGATGCATTTGCTGAGTATATGACTGTAACTAAAAATGGAGAGTTGTATTCACCTAAAGGAATAATCGGAACTATATTTAATAGAATTAAAAATTATCTTATTGCATTAGGTAATGCATTATCAAACAATCAGTTAAGAAGTACTGCACAAATATTTAATAATATTGATAACGGTGTAATGCAAGCACGTCGTGACATTAAAAATAAAATAAATGTTAGCGAGACTGAAATGATTAACTTAGCCAGTATAGGTAAGATATCTATTGAGCAAGCTAATAAGTTTTTTAATCAACGAGGCCGTAGTGTAGTAGTAGTAGGTGGCAAGAGTGCTGGTTCAGCCCTAACTAATAAACAACTATACAGATCCTTTGTTATAAATGTTTTACCTAAATTTACTGAAGTAAGAAAAGATCTTGCTACTAATAAAATAATAACTGCATTAACTAATCTATTTGAAAACATAACAACAGATAGTGGTGTGCCTAATTTAGAACAATCTAATTTTTATTTACAACAATTAAATGCATTAACTGACAAAGAATTAAATACTGCAGCTGCTTTTATACAATCTAGTCAAGAAGCTTTTAGTGAAATAACTAGTGCATCATTATTAAAATCATCAATGGGCACATATGCTGGTCAAGATGTGGCGGCTTTGTTTGAATTGTCGCAAGCAGTTGAGTTATTTAAAACTAGATTAGCTAGACTAAACAGAAACATGCCAACTGAAACAGACATAAGAATTGCTGGGACCCCCCTTATTGTTCACCATAGTACTAGTCAAACAGCCCTGGCAAGTATCATGGCAGGTGGTTTTATTGCAGGCACAGATTCTATGGGTATGCATTTTGGCACACAGCCGCAAGCAGCTATACGTGGTAAACTTATGGCTGATGCTGAGTATCAAGGAACAGGTTTGGACGCAGGAAAAGGATTCAAAACACCTGAATGGTGGAAGCCTACATCTGATGAGTTTGTAGATACACCGCCTGCTGAAACTACTCAAAGTACACAGCGAGCAAATACAATAGGCACTTATAGAAAAATAAAATCTAAACTTAAAGAAGGCAACACATTAGATTATGGAGCTGGTTTAGGTTTAGGTACATCAATATTAGAGTCAGATTCTTTTGAACCTTTTCCACAAACAAGTTTTAATCCTACGTACACAGACCTTAATAATATTCCTGCAGATGGCTATGATAATGTAGTAGCTTTGAATGTACTAAATGTATTACCTAAGGCAAGACGAAACGATGCAGTTAGAGGCATTGGTCGTTCTTTAAAAGTAAATGGAACAGCTTTTATTACAACTAGAGGTATTGATGTGTATGGCAACAAACAAAATCCAGCACGAGGTACTAAGGGGGCAGAGCAAGGCTCTATAGTTACTTCTAATAATTCTTTTCAAAAAGGATTTACTCAAGCAGAACTAGCAGGATACATTCAAAGCATATTAGGATCTGGTTTTAGTGTTGAGGCAATACAAGAAGGAGCTGTTGGAGTTAAAGTAACTAGATTAGAAGTAAGTTTAACTACACCTGCTATGTTAAATGCAGTGTTACATATACGTAACCCTGTACGTATGCAAGACATGGGAGCACAATGGGATTCTTTTCAAACTTTAAATGAACTATCTGCATTTCCTAGTAATCCTACCGAACAATATGGGATGGATCTAGATGTGAGCAGAGATATGGCTCCAGCAATGTTAACCGATATTATATTTACACCAACTGAATCCGCAGTAATACGTAAAAAAATGACAGCTGCACAAGACAAAGGTGTACCTTTCAAAGAAGGCAAGAGTGGAAAAATAATTATAAATAAAAAATACAAACCAGCTAGTTTAACTAGACAAGAAATATTACAAGAAGAAATTAAAGCTAAAGGCTATGACGGTATTGTGTATCGTAATCAGTATGAAGTTACTGCAGATTATGACGGAGATGGAGGGGCAATTGAAAGCCTAGATTCTTACATAGTGTTTGATGCTGATCAAATACAACTAGTAGAAGACAACCCTAACTTAGACATGTCTGACATTAATTACAGTGCAGCTACTGAACCACAAGAAGAACCAAGTGCTGATGAGATGGATAAACAAGGCACTGAAAAGATAAGACAATTTCTAGCTGAAGCAATTAAAGGTATGGAGGCTTCACAAAAAGCTAGAGATAAGATTACTCGTGGTAAAGAATACGGCGGTGGTGGAGATGTATCTTTAAAAGATATGGGTTTCTTAAGTAAATTTATGCAACACGCAGCAGGTATTGCGGCTAAGTTTCCGTTTGTAAATTTCTTTTACGATACAGTTAAAGCAATGGAGAGTAAAGCTCGTTCATTACAAACACAGTTTGCTGGTAACATGTCTTTTGTTTATGAAATAATTAACAAGATGGAAGGCGCAAAAGAAGCCATCAACAGAGCAGCAGCAATTGCTCAAGCAAACCCTGGCAGATACAGAACAGACAACGAAGGTAGGATAATATTTGTAGCACCTCGTCAGATTATAATGAGTGGCGGTGAAGTAATTGAAGCTGGTGAAACTATTGTATTGGAAGGAGATGTGGCAAGGGCTTATGTAAAAATGATTGAGGCCGGTGTTACTTTAATGGAAGAAAAATTACGAGCAACTATAGCAGGGGGCAAACATATTCCTCAGCTTAGAGAAGCTGTTGCTTTACTCCTTAAGTATAATCCACAAGCATTGCAACCCTTGATAGATTTTGGACTTAATGTAGAAGCTTTAACAGATCAAAACTTTGAAGCGTTGACTCCTGTTATGATACAATCAATAGTTGGAGGATTGCAGATAGTACCACAACTATCAATAGATAGAGCTATGAACATGTCCATGGGACAAGGTGTTTCTACAGACTTTACCGCAATATTAGAACGAATTGAAGAAAACAATGCCACCATTAAGGGATTACTTGGCTCGAAGACTAGTGGTTTAACTGCATTAAATAATGAAGCTCAACTATTTTTAGAGCTTACCTCAACTGATTACGTGCCTTTATCTAGACATGGTACCCATGGTATTACAGTTAAAAATGCTAAAGGTAAAGTAGTTTATTATGAGCATCTTAGTGGAGCACTAACAGAAGAAGCAGTAACTGGTAACACTACTGCGGTTAAATTTACAGAAGCCAGAAGAAAAGTACAAGATTTATTTCCAGACATGGAAGTATCAGAAGTAGTTAAAATAGATGATACATTTAGAAAAGAAACACGTGGAGCACTAGCTCAATTAGATGAATTATCTCAACACTTGTCTGACAAAAATGCGGACGCATATGTAGAGGTAAGAAAAGAATTAGTTGGAGTTATTGGTTCTGAAAACGTAGTAGGTTTTGATAGATTTACTAGAGGCAGAAAAGAAATTGGAGGAGTGTCCGGATTTGATAGTGATATAATTAATAGTATGTCTGAGTTTGGTATGATAGCTTCAGAGTTTATATCTAGAGACAGGTACATGAGAGATGTAAACAAGACCTACGCTGACGCTCTTAATTACGCTAAAGATAAACCTCGATTAACTGAAGCTGTTAAGAAGATGAAAGAATATGGAGTAGACAATGCACACTCTCAAGAGTGGGGAGCAGTTAGACGAATGGGCTATTGGTGGTTCTTAGGTGGTAACATATCATCTGGTATACTACAGCTTATGAGTATTGTACAATTCACTGGACCAATACTTGCACAAATGTCTGGTTCAAAAATCATAGGTGGAAAAGGTACTGATGCAAGTGTGCAGTTATCTAAGTCATTCACAGAAGCCATGCGTCTTACAAGTTTTGTTAACAACGATTACAATGATGTATTTTTAAACCTATCAGAAGAAAGATTACTGCAAGTATTCGGTGGTGACAAAGACTTGGTGCAGGCAGTATTAGATGCCATAGCAGATGGTACTATCAAACAAGGACAGGCGTTGTATGAATCTGGGCAAGCTCCTGGCTTTTCTATTACTCCAGATGAAGACAGAACTAATTTAAAAGTTAGACAGAAAATAAAAATACTTGAACAAAAGATAATGGGCGGTACATTTAATACCTTTGAAACTATATCACGTTTGACTGGTTTTGTGGCAGCATATAGAATGGCAAGAGATCCTAAAGTTATGGAGAGTGCCAACAATTATTTTTCTGAAACTGATTTAACTTGGAATGCTATGAAGGCAAGAAAGGGTGGCGTAGCTACTAATAGAGATTTTGCAGATATGCTAGTTGCTAGAACCTTTGGTGTGTATGCTAAGATAGATAGACCACTGATGATGAGACAAGGAGGGGCAGCAATATTTTTATTCCAAACTTACATAAGTCAAATGTTTGGTTTGCTTAGAAGATTACTAGTGGGTCAAGGCAGTGCGGAAGCAACTGCTGTAGGTAGAAGAATGTTTGCTCGTATAATGATTATGTTATTTTTAACTGGTGGACTTTTAGGTATGCCAGGGGCAGATGATATGGATTTCTTATATCGAATGACAAATAGAATGCGTGGAGTTAACACAGATATTAGACAACAGATGAAAGAAATGTTAACGAGTAAAGTTGGAGCAAAAAATACTGAGATGGTAATGAATGGTGCGCTAGAAACATTTTTAAATGTTAGTGTACAACGAAGAGTATCACTAGGTGAGATTCCTGGATCAGCACAGATACGTGCTCTTATGACTTTGTTTGGAATGCCTACTGGTGCTCGAGCTGAGGAGTTTTTAGGTGCGCCCGGTGCTGTGTTTATTGGCACGGCTAATGAATGGAAGACTATGTTTCAACAACAAGGAGTTGTCTCTACCTTAACTGATATGGATTTTTACATAGCCGCTATGCCTACCTTTGCTAAGAACATGTATCGTGCAGCGTACAAATATCCTAAAGATGGATTTGTTGCAACTAGAAGAGGTACTTTAGTAACTGCAGATTTAACTACTAGTGATTTAACTAAACAATTCTTTGGATTTACTCCAAGTAAATTATCCAAGGGTAGAGAAATATTGTATTACGAAACACAAATTGATACCAAGTATCAAGGAGCTACTAGAACATTTAATGCTAGAATTAAGAACGCCTACAGAGATATGTATATTTATACTAGATTAATAAAAGATACAGAGAGATACAAGCAAGCACAACTGAGGTTGCAAGAAGTCACTAGAGATGTAATGGAGTGGAACAATACCATAGAATCTAACTACACATATGTACCTGATTTAAATCGTTTACAAATGGAAGGTATTTTGCAAGCTAACTTTAATGAACGAACATTAAAAAGTAATAAAGATACTTTATCTAAAAAACGAGCATTGCCAGACCGCTATGGTATTGAGATGGATTAAGATTTAGAATCTTTTTTCTTCTTATCTTCTACAGTCTCGATTGCTTCTTCTGCTGGTAGCAGTGCAGCTACTTGACCTCTTAACTGTGTAATAGTAACCCTATAGTTAACTATAGATCTATCTTTATCAGCAAGCTGATTAACAAGATCCTGTATTACTACTTGTTCTCCGGTTGGTTGTTCACTCATGTGGTTCTCCTTGTTGGTTGTTAAAATTATTTCTTCACTAATGATCCACCAAAATACA
>ENA-OSJC01003593-OSJC01003593.1-marine-metagenome-genome-assembly--contig:-NODE-3593-length-11011-cov-4.101975_pt1 | contig 11011 bp, 3 predicted proteins | sample MGYA00237885_ERZ534234 | MGnify/ENA primary metagenome ERZ534234 (study PRJEB26413, sample SAMN06343907) | marine metagenome | isolation source: coastal waters | place: Atlantic Ocean: West Antarctic... | reverse complement strand
CTATATAATATCTATTTCCTACTCCTGGGTTAGCAACAGTAATTGTAAAGTTTTGTGTTATTGGAGCTTCAGCTTCTGTACCTTGTATTCCTTGAATACCTTGAGTACCTGTAGTACCTTGGGTTCCTGTTATACCTTGTACTCCAACTTCTCCTTTTTGTCCCTTTTCACCAGTAATACCCTGTATTCCTTGTACTCCTACTTCACCTTTTTGTCCTTTTTCACCAGCTATACCTTGTATACCTTGTGTTCCAGTTGTACCTGTAATACCTTGTGCTCCCGTTGTACCAGTTGTTCCTTGTGTTCCTGTTGTTCCAGTTTCACCTTTAGATCCTGTTATACCTTGAGTACCTGTTTCACCCTGTGTACCAGTTGTACCTTGTGTACCAGTTGTACCTTGAGTTCCTGTTTCACCTTGTGTCCCAATAACACCTTGTACACCTTGAATACCTTGTGTACCAGTTGTTCCTTGAGTACCAGTTGTTCCTTGAGTACCAGTTGTTCCTTGAGTACCATCTGTACCTTGAACTCCTATTTCTCCTTTTTGCCCTTTTGTTCCAGTAATACCTTGAACACCTTGAACACCCGTAATACCTTGTATACCTTGTGTTCCTGTTATTCCTTGAGTACCTATTGTACCTTGTATACCTTGAGCACCTGTTGTTCCATTAGTACCTTGAGTACCTATTTCACCTTTTTGTCCTTTTTCTCCTATTACACCCTGTACACCTTGTATACCCTGTATACCTTGCTCTCCTACTTCACCTTTTTGCCCAATAGTACCAGTTATACCTTGTATTCCTTGTGTACCATCTGTTCCTTGAGTACCAGTTGTACCTTGTATACCTTGTAATCCTGTATCTCCTTTATCACCTACTGATACAAATGAAACTAATATACCTTCAGCGTTTGAAAATGGTGATGCTGCTGATGCCGCTTCATTTGTTATATTTAATGTCCACCATAACCCATTGTCTGTTAAATCACTAATTGCAAATGTTAAGAATTGTGAAGAATCTGTTCTATTTGAGATTCTCATGTGTCCTTTTACTGCTGATGTAACTGAATCTATTGTTTGTAAAGTTGATTCAATACTTCCTCCTCCAGCTTCTGCTTGAGAAATATATGCTAGTGTTGATGAATTTTGTGTTGCTTGGTTTAAGGCAATATCTCCACTGCCTGGATCTTGTGCTACATTACTTGTATCAAAAGAGTAATTAAATGAATTACCTCCAAAGTTACCATCTGTACCTTGTACACCTTGTACACCTTGAGCACCTGTAACTCCTACTTCACCTTTTGATCCTGTTATACCTTGAATACCCTGAGCACCAGTTATACCCTGAGCACCATCTGTACCTTGAGTTCCAGTTGCACCTTGTGTTCCTATAGTACCTTGTTCTCCAGTAACACCTTTTTCACCTTTTGCACCAGTAATACCTTGAGCACCTGTTGTACCAGTTTCACCTTGAGTACCTGTTATACCTTGAGTACCAGTAGTACCTTGCGAACCTATTTCTCCATCAGTACCCTGTACTCCAGTTACACCTTGTAGTCCTAACTCACCTTTTTGTCCTTTTACACCACCTACAGATGAACCACTAATACCTTGAACACCTTGAGAACCTTGTACTCCTATTTCTCCTTTTAAACCTTTTGATCCTGTAATACCTTGTGTACCTATACCAGTTATACCTTGTATACCTTGAGTACCTACTGTACCTGTTGTTCCTTGTGTTCCTGTAATACCTTGTGTACCAATTATACCTTGAGCACCAGTTTCACCAACTGTTCCTTGTGTTCCAAGTGTACCTTGAGTTCCTTGTGTTCCTTGAGTACCAACACCACCTGTATTACCTGTTATACCTTGTAGACCTTGGACACCCGTTATACCTTGTGTTCCAAATGTACCTTGAGTACCTGTTTCACCTTGTGCCCCAATAATACCTTGGATACCTTGAGCACCTGTAACTCCTACTTCACCTTTTAATCCTGTTTCACCTTGAGTACCTATTGTTCCTTGAGTACCTTGTGTACCATCTGTTCCTTGAATTCCTGTTATACCTTGAATACCTTGTACTCCAGTTATACCTTGAATACCTTGTGTACCATCTGTTCCTTGTGTTCCATCTGTTCCTTGAGTACCATCTGTTCCTTGTACTCCTATTATACCTTGGATACCTTGTACTCCAACTTCACCTTTTTCACCTTTTTCACCTTGAGCTCCTGTTTCACCCTTAGATCCTTTTTCACCAGTTACACCTTGAATACCTTGAATACCCTGTGTACCTAATGTACCTTGAGTACCTTGTGTACCTTGTGTACCAATTGTACCTTGAGTTCCTTGTGTTCCAATAATACCTTGTGCTCCATCTGTACCTTGTATTCCTTGAGTACCTGTTGTTCCTTGAGTACCTAGTGTTCCTTGAGTACCTGTTGTCCCCTGAATACCAATATCACCTGTAATTCCTTGAATACCTTGTACACCTTGGCTACCTACTATTCCTTGAATACCTTGAGTACCATCTGTTCCTTGAGTTCCGGTTGTACCTTGTGGTCCAACAGTACCTTGAATACCTTGAATACCTTGTGTACCATCTGTTCCTTGAGTACCAGTTGCACCTTGTGCACCTAATTGGCCTTTTTGGCCTTTTAAACCTATTTCACCTTTTTGTCCCTTTGCTCCACCTCCGGCTACAAATGATAAATTACCAGAACCATCGGTTCCGATTACTTGTCCATTTACTCCGTCTGTTACTGGGTAGGTTAAATCAGCAATTAAAGCTGAACTTGCTGTAACTGAAGTAGTTACATTTAATGTATTCAACGCAGCGTTAGATCCGCTGGTTATTAGTTTTTTCCAATTTGGCATAATCTCGTTTTATTATGGTTGGTTAATCACAATGATCCCACTTCCGTAAGGCCTATAATAAGCTATTTGATTATAAATATATAGAATGAATTAACTATTGAATTCTTTCTTGTAATTTTTCAATTTGAGATTGTTGTATTTTTACAGCTTCAACTAATAATGGAATTATTTTTTCATAACTAACAGCTTTATATCCATTTTCACGGGTTGTAACTGCTAAAGGAAGTACTTCTTCAATTTCTTGTGCTATAATTCCTATATCCTTGCCTGAGTGACCATGGATAGATTTTTTTTCTGATAGTGTTAAAGGTTTCCATGAAAATTCTACTCCACTAATTTGTTTTACTTTTTCAAGTGCGTTATCAATAGGAACAATATTTTCTTTTAATCTTTTATCTGATGTTGAGAATGCTACTATATCATTTGTTGCATCAATTCTACCTTCAGTACTACTTAACATGGCTGTTCCACCTACTGTTAAAGCTCCTGATTTAACTAATACTTTTGAAGAATCTAATGTTAATATTGAATTACCATCCGGACATTCTATACTTAAAGCACCTTCTCCTTGTTGAACTATTTGACCAGTACCATTTGTACCTGCATTTCTAAATAATCTTAATCCGGGGTTTGTGCTATTGTCAGTAATTAGATCTAAATATGCTGTATTTGTAGCATTACCTGAATTTTGGCCTAATGATATTTGGTTTTGAGATTGATTAGCATTTATAAACAATTGACCTGATGAAAAATTCATTGTTGATTCTGCTGTTAAAGTACCATTTCCATTAGCTGTAGTTACCCTATTAGCTCCATCACTTGCAATTGTAGCATTTGCACCAGTCGTACCTTTTTGTCCAGTTGTACCTTGTGTACCTGTTATACCTTGTGTACCTGTTATACCTTGAATACCTTGAGCACCTGTTTGTCCTTTAGCACCTGTTTGTCCTTTAGCACCTGTACCACCTGTTACACCTTGTATACCTTGTATACCTTGTATGCCTTGAGCACCAGTTATACCTTGAGCACCAACTTCACCTTTTTGTCCTTTAGCACCAACTTCTCCTTTTTGTCCTTTAGCACCTTGACTACCTGTTATACCTTGAATACCTTGAGCACCTGTTGATCCTTTATTATCACCTTTAGCACCTGTTATACCTTGAATTCCAGTTTCACCTTTTTGTCCTTTAGTACCTTGTGATCCTTTATTATCACCTTTTTGTCCTTTATCACCTTGTGGTCCTGTATTACCTTGTATGCCTTGTATACCTTGTATACCTTGTATGCCTGTTGCACCTGTTATACCTTGAGCACCAGTTTCACCTTTTTGTCCTTTTGTTCCAGTTACACCTTGAGTACCAGTTACACCTTGAGCACCTGTTATACCTTGAGCACCTTTTGCACCTGTTATACCTTGTATACCTTGAGTACCAGTAGTACCTTGTATACCTGTTGCACCTGTTATACCTTGTATTCCTTGTATTCCTTGTGTACCCGTTGTTCCTTGTACTCCTATAGGACCTGTTGTTCCTTGTACACCTTGTATACCTTGAGGTCCTGTTGTTCCTTGTATACCTTGAATACCTTGAGTACCTTTATCACCTGTTACTTGAAATGCTAATACACAATTATCTGCATTATCAAATGGGTTAGCAGCTGATGATTGTTCTGCTGCAATAGTTAAATTATACCAAGCATCTGTATCTTGACTTGCTACTCCTGTTATTTGAAATAATACAAAGTCATCAGTATTTGCTGCTTCTGATACTCTAACGTGGCCTTTTATAGTAGAAGATGAATTATCAATAGTTGTCATAAAACTAACAATACTATTTCCAGCACCATCTATTGCATCAACATACATTGCTGTTGATGAATTTTGAGTTGAGTTGTTTAATTTAAACTTTCCTGATCCTGGATCAGTAGCAGTTGTTGCATTATCAAATGTATAGTCAAAGGCTGCTCCTCCAAAGTTACCTTCTGTACCTTGTATCCCTGTTATTCCTTGTGTACCTGTTACACCTTGAATACCTTGTATACCTTGAGTACCTGCTCCAGTAGTACCTTGTGTTCCCGTTGTACCTTGTGGTCCAACATTACCATCACCACCAGTTGTACCTTGAGTACCTTGTGCTCCTTTGCCACCAGTTATACCTTGTATACCTTGTATACCTTGAGTACCTGTTATACCTTGAGTACCTGTTATACCTTGAGCACCTGTTGTGCCTTGTGTTCCATCTGTTCCTTGAGTACCAGTAGTACCTTGAGTTCCATCTGTTCCTTGAGTACCCGTAGTACCTTGAGTACCTGTTATTCCTTGTGTACCTGTTATACCTTGTGTACCTGTTATACCTTGAGTACCAGTAGTACCTTGAGTACCTATTTCACCTTTCTGTCCTTTTGATCCAGTTTCACCTTGAACTCCAACTTCACCTTTTTCTCCTTTTGCACCAGTAATACCTTGAGCACCTGTGTCTCCAGTTATACCTTGTGTTCCTTGTATTCCAGTAATACCTTGAGTACCGTTTGTACCTTGAATACCTTGAATACCTTGAACACTTATACCTTGAATACCTTGAATACCTTGAGTTCCTTGTGTACCTGTTTCACCCTGTGTACCCGTTGTACCTTGGGTTCCTGTTTCACCTTGTGTTCCAGTTACACCTTGAATACCCTGAATACCTTGTACTCCAGTTATACCTTGTATACCTTGAATACCAGTTTGTCCAGTTGCTCCCTGTGGTCCTAATCCTCCAGTTACACCTTGTATACCTTGAGCACCAGTTTCACCTTTTTGTCCTTTTATTCCAGTTGTTCCTTGAGTACCAACTTCACCTTTTGCACCAGTTATACCTTGAATACCTTGGACACCACCTATACCTTGTATACCCTGTATACCTTGTAAACCTGTTCCAGTTACACCCTGTATACCTTGAGTACCAGTAATACCTTGAACACCTTGTATTCCTATTTCTCCTTGTATACCTTGAGTACCTTGTGTACCAGTAATACCTTGTGAACCAGTTCCACCATCTGTACCTTGAATACCTTGAGTACCTTGTACACCTATAGTTCCTTGAATTCCTTGTATACCTTGAATACCTTGAGTACCGGTTGTTCCTTGAGTACCAACTTCTCCTTTTTGTCCTTTTTCTCCTGTTGTACCTTGAGCACCAGTTATACCTTGAGTACCTGTAGTACCTTGGGTACCTTGAGTACCTGTAGGTCCACTTCCTCCTGTATTTCCAGTAGTACCTTGTGTTCCAGTTTCACCTTGTGTGCCTTGTGTACCTTGAGGTCCTGTAGTTCCTTGTACACCTTGTACACCCTGTACACCCGTAATACCTTGAGCACCAATACTAGCATCAAAATATAAAGTACCTGTATCTGTATCTGCTACTACTGCTTTTAATAAAGCTGAAGCAGAAGGAACTGTTCTAATATTTTTTATTGTAACATTATCCGCTGCTGTTGCTAGATGAAAAGTTGTAGAACCTGATACTGCTAAAGAACCAGATATTCCTATTTCATATCCAACTGTAGAGGAAGGGTTAAGTGCATCAAAGGATTGTGAAACCTGTAATGCTTCAATAGTTTGCCCGGTTTCTACACCAGTTTTTGTTATTTGCTTTAATGCCATGTTATTACCTATTAACTATAAATATAAATTTCTCCTGCTGTGTCAACATACATATTTCCTGCTTTTGAAAAATCTGCTGATGCTGATACTCCATTGTTATCTGCTATTGTTGTTACAAAAGCTGATGGTACAAAAGTAGCAGCAGTAGCGGGATCAAAAGAACTTGTAAAACCCCATCTTTTTTGATTAACATCATATGCAAATAATTCTGTATCTGAAGCAGCTGTTTGTTGTATTGCTATACCTCCATCTCCTGGTGATGTTGATCCAGAAGCTAATCTAATAAATCTATCCGCAACGTCTAAATTTGTTTGACTCTGAAAAGATGCTGTACCTAAAACTGATAAATTTCTTGTTACAACTAAATCTCTTCCTACTGAAGCATCATTTCCAACGGTTAAATCTTGACTTACTAGTAAAGTATTACCTATAGATGCTGTTGCTATAGTTAAAAAGTTATTAAATGCTACTGCACCTGCTGTAACTGCAAAGTTAGTTGAATCAAATGAAGCAATACCTCGTGTTGAAGTAGTTGCGTCTACACCTGAAATTGTAACTTTCTGTGCGGTAGCAGTAGTTGCCATACCAGTACCTGGCTCTAATGTTAATGTTTGAGTATTTAGGTTTACTGTACCTGTTCCAGTTCCACCCGCTGTGTTTAAATTTGCTCCTACACCTGTTAATCCTGAACCATCTCCTTCAAATGAACCACTAAATGATCCACTAAAATCTCCTGATGCTGTTGTAGCTGTTAGTTGTAATTTATTTACTATAGGAATTGTTGATCCTAATCCTACAACAGTAGTACCTAATGTAAAACTAGATGTTGCTAAGGATGCAGTTGGTAAACCACCCGCTTTAACTTGTAAGTTTCCACCTACAATTTCTATAGTGTTACCATCTACTTGAACTCCTATTGCAGTTCCATTACCACCAAATACACCTTGTAGCGCATCTGTAACTGATGAAGATAATTGTGTAGGGGTAATACCCTCATTTTTTACTTCTAAACCTGATGCGGCGATATTTAATGTAGTTCCGTTGAGATTAACGGCTACCGTTGCGTTTGTGCTACCGTCATACGAAAAAGCAGTTATGCTAGTATCTCCTTGAGCTATACTGTTTCCTACTTTTGTAGCATACGATGAAGTACCTACAAAATTAGGTGCTGTTACAGTTCCAAGAGATGTAATTGTACCTACTCCTGTTATATTAGATGATGTAGTTCCTAATTCAATTGAATCAGTACCTAACATTAATGAATCAATTGTTACTTTTGATGCTGTAACTCTTGTTAATTTTGAACCATCTCCTTCAAATGAACCACTAAATGATCCAGATCCACCTGATGCTATTCCACTACCAGTACTAAATGATTCAAATACTGAATCTGCTGCTATACCATAAGGTGATAGAGCATAACCTGGGGATATAGCAATGTCTGCTGAACTATATATTGGGGAAATTGATTGGCTAAATGATTGTTCTGCAATTGCAAACGTAGTATTGGATGTAACCATTACTGTCTTAACTCCACTACTTTCAGGTAAACCATTTATTCCCTCTAAACTCGCACTTATATAAAAGGAAGCATTTACATTATTTGTTCTACTTCCAAATTTTGTTATTTTTAATTGAGCAAATTCACCTACTAAAGCAGAACTTGGTGCTGCTGCTGTAGCTAAAGGTAATATTAAAGCATAAGTATTACTGTTTCCTTTAAATATTGCATCATCACTACCTGTAACATTAGTATATCTAAAAGCAGAATTACTAGGCACAGTTAAGGATCCTGAGGATACATATAATTGTCCTAAGGGTGGGGAAATTCTACCTGCAGCTAAAGTTCCAGCTGCTGCTGAATTACTGTTTACTGTTACAGTTGTTCCTGCTATGCTTATAATTTGAGTTCCTGCAGGGAAGGCTGTACCTTGGATTAATTGTTGTCCAACTAAAGCTTCTGAGAAGTTTACTGGTTGACCACCATCTACAACATTAGTTATTGTAGGAGATCCTATTACATAATCACCTGTTATACGAATAAAGGAATTACTGCCATTTGCATATACTGCACTAGCTACTACTTTACCATAATTTAGTCTATTCGACGCCATTTATTTTTATTTTTTTACATTACTATAACAATTTCTAACCCCAATTAGAAATTTATTTTTAATATAATAGGTGTGAATGTATCAACTGCTCCTACTTTTAAAACATTAAAGTTAGCACCTAACGAATATTGTTGTGTAGGATTAAAGTTTGTTGAATTTCCTGTTCCTGTTACTCCTAACCCACTCATTATAACTGGGTTAATATTTGATTTACTACCAAACGTACCTGCTCCTTGTTGTGTTCCTGCAGGTAATGTTATTGACATAGGTGTTGATTGCATGTTATTAGCAAATAACCTAGCTGTTTGTAATTGTGAACTACTACTAATATGAGTATTTCCTGTAATTGTAATTGCTGTTACATCACCTGAAGCATTTGTTACACTAGCAGAAAATGCTGGTATATATGCACATGCTGTTCCTGATGTTGTTCCTGAGTTTGCAACTGTTACATTAAATGTATTAGTTGTAGCTCCGGCTACTGCCGATAGTTTATAATCTTCATTTACATTCCTTACCATTACAACATTACCATTTGTTAATCCATGGTTAGCACTTGTAATTGATACTGATGTTCCTGATCTAACCCATGTTCTTCCTCCCCATTCATCTCCTGTTGAAGTAAGTTCTAATGTATAATCTGTACCTCCTTGGTCTATTATATATCTTATGCTATTATTATAAATGTCACTTATACCACCACTACCACCTGCATTATCTGCATATGAAGCTGTTACAGCATATGAAGCACTTATAACGTGTACTGTTTCTGTTGTTCCATCACCTTGATTAAAAGTTATTACTGATGAACTTTGATTTATTGATGATGAAGTATAGAATGAACCTGTATTTAAAAGAGCTCCACTTATACCTTGTACACCTTGTATCCCTTGAATACCTTGTATTCCTTGAATACCTTGAGTACCTGTAGTACCTTGAGCACCATCTGATCCTGCACCTGTAATACCTTGTATACCTTGTATACCTTGAGTACCAATCGTACCCTGTATACCTTGTGTACCAGTCGTACCTTGAGTACCTTGAGTACCTTGTGTACCTGTAGTACCTTGAGTTCCTGTTTCACCTTGTGTTCCAGTTACACCTTGGATGCCTTGAATACCTTGAACACCTGTTATACCTTGTATTCCTTGTAATCCTGTTGCTCCTTGTGAACCTTGAAAACCTTGGTTTCCAGTATTACCTTGAGTACCCGTTGTACCTTGAGTTCCTACTGCTCCTGCTTCACCTTTTTGTCCTTTAATACCTATTGTTCCTTGTATACCTTGTGTTCCTTGAGTACCTATAGTACCCTGTGTTCCTTGTGATCCTGTTATTCCTTGAGCACCCGTAGTACCAGTTGTACCTTGTGTACCTGTTGTTCCTTGTGTACCTGTTGTTCCTTGAGTACCCGTTGTACCTTGTGTACCTTGCGAACCTACAACTCCATTAGTACCTTGTGTTCCAGTTTCACCTTGTGTTCCAGTTGTTCCTTGTGTTCCAATTGTTCCTTGAATACCTTGAATACCTTGAACTCCAGTTATACCTTGAATACCTTGGGTACCAGTTATACCTTGAATACCTTGAGTACCTTGTATACCTTGCGCACCCGTTGCACCTTGAGTACCAGTATCTCCTTGTCCACCTTGGTCTCCAGTAATACCCTGTATACCCTGTATACCTTGTATACCTTGAGCTCCTTGAGTACCTGTTGTTCCTTGAGCAGATACATTTGTATTAAAGAATAATTCTCCTGAAGTGGTTTGAACCGTTAACGTTTTTGTAAAGGATTCTTCTGATGAACCTGATACGTTAGTTAGTCCGTGAAATTGAATGTTTGTGTTTGCAGAGGCACTAACATGAAATGATCCTGTTACTAATAAGGATCCAGATGTTTTTATTTGGTAATCTTGAATCCCTGTAAATGCGTCAACAGATTGGGAAACCTGTAGTGCTTCTATGGTCTGCCCTGTTAAGATTCCAGTTTTTGATAATGATTTAAGAGCCATGGTTTAGAGTATATTTTATTATAAATATTATTTAATTATTGTCTATCAATGTTTACTAAAATTGTTGTGTCAGTAGTTTGCGAAAGAGGTAAAGGTTGTGCTAATTTCCCAACTGCTAACAACTCATTTTGCTCGTTATACATACCAACAGTGGTTGCATACGGACTAAAAAATGAACTAGTAGCAAAATTTAAGTAAACTCCTGTATTTTTTGAACCTGATACTATTGATGGGTTTTGAGAGAAATTAAATTCATCCTCCGAAATAGTACATTTATATTGCGTTTCATAAATATCAAATGAACTTGAAAATGAACAAGTAATATTATTTCCAAATGCAAAATTATTTATATCGTTAGTACCTACTAATCTTCCACCAT
>ENA-OSJC01003592-OSJC01003592.1-marine-metagenome-genome-assembly--contig:-NODE-3592-length-11011-cov-4.959484_pt1 | contig 11011 bp, 11 predicted proteins | sample MGYA00237885_ERZ534234 | MGnify/ENA primary metagenome ERZ534234 (study PRJEB26413, sample SAMN06343907) | marine metagenome | isolation source: coastal waters | place: Atlantic Ocean: West Antarctic... | reverse complement strand
TAAAATAATATAAAAATATTGTGATAAAAAATAAAATAGCTTTAATTGCAGGTGGTAATGGTCTCATAGGATCAGAACTTGCAAAAAAGATCATAGATTATGAGGCAAAAGTTTTTGTAGTTGATAAGAATAAAAAAATAACTAACAATTTTAAGAAATATTCAAAAAATAGAAATTTTATTAGTATGGTTGAAGATTTTGGTAAAATAAATGAAATAGACCTATCTATTAAAAAGATAATTGATAAGTTTAGTGGGCTTGATGCCATAATTCATGATGTGTATCCTAAATTGTAAGGTTGGGGACCAATATTGCCCATGTGGACTAATATAATTAAATATTAAATCGGATGACTATAAAAAATTATACAAATAAATCAAAAAAATTAATTATTTATTGCTCTGTACCTGTATTTGATACATGGCCTAAAAAATGGAAGTTAGTTGAATTTAAAAATTATGGTTTTGATGTTGAAATATGGAGTACTGAAGAAATTTTTTTTAAACAAGAAAATATTAAGGCTGCAGCTAGTGGCTCTAAAACATACCGGTATACAGAGTTAGAAGTAATTAAAATAAAAAACTTGCTTAATTTAGAAAAGAAAATAGCTGAATTAGATGCTAAATCAATAGTATGTATAATGACTTTAGGGTTTCGAAATAATAAATTTTATAATTCTGACTTAGATATATTTAATAAATATAAAATTAAATATGTTATTCACCACTTAATACCATATCCCTATATTCCAGATTTGTGGTCTAAATTAAAGGTAAATTTAAAGTTTTTAAAAATACGCATGAATAACAATAAAAAGAATCCATCTTTAATAATTGGAACTGGCAGTGAAGGTAGAAAACAAGTTTCTAAAATTTATAAAAAAAATCTTATTTATAAAAGTTTACCATCTTACAATGTTCTTTGGAATAAAGAGAAACCTATAATTACAAAAAAATATGTTGTTTACGTTGAAGATGAGATTAGTTTATCCCCAGATGCTGCTTTGTTTGGAATGATTAATCCAAACCATGATATTAAAGGCACCTATGAAAGGATTAATGATGTTTTTGAAAAAATTGAAAATTGGACAAATTCTAAAGTAGTTATAGCTGCATCTGGTAAATATGATTATACCATCAATCCATTTAAAAATAGGCAAATTATATATAAAAAAACACCAAATCTAGTTCAACACTCTGAACTCGTCTTAGGTCATAAATCTTCAGGGTTAGATCAAGCAATAGTAGACCACAAACCAATATTAATATTTAAAGATATAGGTTTTACTAATGAAAAGAATAAACAAATTAACAAATTTGCACGTGTTTATGGAATAAATTCGATTTGGACCAGTGAATTAACTAAAACTAATTTTGAAAAAAATAATTATGTGAACTTAGTTCGCAATAAAGAAATAATAAATAAATATTTAAAAGAAGATATTATTAAAGGTTCTTTTTTTGAAAATTTAGTTTCATCTCTTCATGAAATATAATTGAGATTTATATAATAGAATTGTATTAGAATTAATGCAGCAATTTAAACAAAATCACTTTAAATAATAAGATATAGTTAAATTAAGTCATTTTTTTAGATTATCTTGTAAAAATTTAAAATAAATATATAAAAAAAAAATGTTACTGAGTATTTGTATACCAACTTATAATAGAACAACCCATCTAGAGAATTGCTTAGAGTCTATTTGTATAAGTAAAAAAAACTGTACAAATTTAAAATTTGAAGTTTGTATTTCTGACAATGGTTCAAAGCACAATATTAGTAAAATTATCAAAAAATATTCAAAAAGATTGAATATAAAGTTTCATAAATTTAAAAGAAATTTAGGTATTTCCTTAAATTTTCTAAAAGTTGTAGACATGGCTGAAGGAGAGTTTGTGTGGACTATTGGAAATGATGATTTGCTTTTACCACATTCATTAAAAAAAATTAATCAACTATTAAACAGACATAAAAAAACTGATTATTTTTTTATTAATTCTTATCAATTAAGTGCAACTTATTTGAAAAAATACAAACATCCTTTTTCTACTTATAATTTACCCGATAAGATGGAGAGATTTTCTAAAGTAAAAAAAAGTATGTCTACTGAATTTTGGGGCTTAATAGATCCAGAAATAAGTTTTGATTTTTTAATAGGAACATTTCTAAGTCTGTTTAGAAGAAAGTTGTGGGATGAAAATGTTAGATTTGTTAATATGAAAAATATAAAAGATAAAAGATGGATGTCCACACCTGAAAGTACATATGTAAGCCCAATTATTTTTGCAAATGCATTTAAAAACTCTAAAGCTTATGTGCAAGCAGAGCCATTAAGTATAAATCTACATGGTGTTAGAGAGTGGACTGCATTATATACATTTTTTGCAATTGTAAGGATGCCTAATATCTTAGATTACTATAGATCGAGGGGAATGCCATTTAAAAGATATTATCTGTGTAAAAATTTTGCAGTGAAAGATTTTTTTAGGTCAATGGTTTACATTTATATATCTAAAGACAAAAGAGCTTTAAATTATTTTAATTTTTGGTTTCATATTCTACAAAACTTAATATTTATTAATGTGTATTTGTCCCCTTTTTATTATTTATTTAACAAAATAAAAAATATTTTATCTAAATAATGAGTAGGATGTAGAATATTAATAAAAATAAATTATATTATAAAATTTTTTAAAGTTTATAAATAAAATAATGATTTATAGAACAGCAATTGTACTCTGTGGAGGAAAAGGAACTAGGTTAGGTCAACTAGGTAAAAAATTTCCAAAGACTTTGATTAAAGCTCAGGGTAAACCAATTTTATGGTATATTTTAAACACTCTAAAAAAGAATGGCTTCAATCATTTTATTTTACCTATTGGCTATAAGGGAGAACAAATTATAAAATTTATAGACAAAATAAAATTTAGAAAATGTAAAATAGATACAATTGACACAGGATTTAATACATCAATTGCACAAAGAATTTATAAAGTAAAAAAATTTATTAAATCTGAGGATTTTATAATTGTAAATGGTGATGCAATTTTTGAGACAAATTTAAATAAAATTTTTAAAAATCACGTGCTTAAAAAAAAAGATGTGAGCTTTATTTGTTGTGAAACTGAGGCTGATTTTGGAACTGTAGGTGTTATCAACAATAAAGTAATTAACTTTGAGAGAGGTTTAAATTTTAAATCTGTAAATACTAGTATCAAAAATTTTAAAGCACATGTTTACTCAGGCATGTCTATATTCAATAAAAAAATTTTGAAAGAAAATTTTAAAAGCTATTTGAATTTTGAAAAAAGTTTTTACCCAAAAATAATTAAAAAGTTTGTAATAGACTTTCATATTTTAAAAGGTTTTTGGTATGCAGTAGATAATATTAAAAATTTAGATGCCCTAAATAAAAAAAAAAATAACAACAAACATTTTGATAATATATATAAACTCAAAAAAAAATTGAATGATAAATAAAAAATTTTGGAAAAATAAAAGAGTATTAATTACAGGTCACACAGGCTTTAAAGGTGGATGGTTGTCTGTATGGATGAATACTTTAGGCGCAAAAATATCAGGATATTCAATAAATCCCATAACCAAAAAAAATTTTTTTGATATCACCAATATAAAAAAGATATTTGTTAAAGATTATAGAAAAAACATACAAGATTATAAAAGTTTGGAAATTTGTATAAAAAGGACCAAACCTGAAATTATATTTCATTTAGCTGCACAACCACAAGTTCTGGAGAGTTTTGAAAATCCATTAGATACAGTAGCTACAAATGTAATGGGTACTTCAAATTTATTAGACATTTCCAGGAAGTATAAATTTATCAAATCTGTAGTAATTATAACTACAGATAAAGTTTACCAAAATAATGAAAAAAAAGTAAAATTTTCTGAAACTGACCACCTAGGGGGTGATGATCTTTATAGTGCAAGTAAGGCTTGTGCTGATATTATTTCTCTAAGTTATTTAAAATCTTTTTTTAAAAATTCCAACTGTGGAATTGCAACTGCTAGAGCAGGTAACTGTATTGGTGGAGGTGATTGGACAAAACATAGAATTTTGACAGATGCTACTGAGGCATTTTTAAAAAATAAAAAACTTAAAATTAGAAATCCTAACACAATAAGACCATGGCAGCATTTATTAGAACCACTTTTTGGATACATTATTCTTGCTGAAAAAATATTTGGCAATAAACAGAAAAAATATTGTAATTCATGGAATTTTGGTCCGGCTAGAAAAACTAACGTTAAAGTAATTAGTTTTGCAAGAATTTTGAAATTGAAAATGAAATCGAAATCAAAACTAGTACTTAACAAAAAAATAGATATAAAAGAAAAAAAAAACTTAGATCTTAATAGTAGAAAAGCAAATAAAGAATTGGGTTGGAAATCTTTTCTTTCAATAAATGATACATTAAAACTTACAGCTGAATGGTATTTGGCAAATCATCAAAAAAAAAATATGTATAATTTTACATGTAAACAAATTGAGAAATTTTCAAAAATTAAAAAATGATTTGTAGAAATTGTAAAAAAAAAAATTTTAAAAAAATTTCTAATATTGGAAATCAACCTATTAGCAGTTTATTTCTAAAAAAAAAGATACAGATAAAAGATTATTCTTTAGACCTCTATAAATGTAATAATTGCGATTTAGTGCAATTATCTAAAATACCAAATTTAAAAGACATGTATGGTTTAGATTATGGATACAAAACTTCTATAAGTAAACTTATGGTTAGTCATTTAAGAAAAAAAATAGTTAAATTAAATAAATTTGGAGTATTAAATAAAAAATCTAAAATATTAGACATTGCTTCTAATGATGGAACGTTTCTAAATTTTTTTTCAAAGTCTAAAAAGCAATATGATTTATATGGTATAGATCCTTCTGCATCAGCATTTATTGACAATTATGACAAAAACATAAATCTAATAGTAGACTTTTTTAATAAAAAAAATGTTGAGAAACATTTTATTAATAAGAAAATAAATTTTTCCCTGATTACTTCATATGCTGTTTTTTATGATATAGAAGAGCCAAATGAATTTTGTGCGAGTATAGAAAAAATATTAGATAAAAATGGAATATGGATTTTAGAATTCTCCTATTTTCCTCTTTTATTAAAAAATTTAACGTATGATCAAATATGTCATGAGCATTGTACCTATTATTCCCTATCAACTTTTCAAGAAATAATTTCTAAAAATAATTTAAAAATAATCGATTTTACTTTAAATGAAATAAATGGTGGAAGTATTGAAGTAATTTGTGCTAAGAAAAAAAGTAAATTTAAATCAAATGTAAATAAGATTAGTCATATTTTACAAGAAGAAAAAAAAATATCCAACCGAGACTTTGATAAGTTCAATTTAAGAATGGAAAATAGTAAAAAAAATTTACAACTTTTTTTAAAAAATCAAAACAAAAAAGATGTAATAGGATACGGAGCATCAACTAAAGGTAATGTTATCTTGAATTACTGTAATCTTAATAATAAAAATATTTCATTTGTTTGTGATGCAAATCCATCCAAGCTAGGAAAATTTACACCTGGTAGTCATATTGAAATAATTTCAAAAGATAAAATGAGAAAAATTAAACCTAAATATTTAATTGTATTAATTTGGTCTTTTAGAACAGAGGTAATTAAACAAGAAAAAGAATTTATTGAAAATGGAGGAAAACTAATATTTCCTTTACCAGTATTTCACGTAGTAGATAAAGAAAATTATAAAAGATATCTAAAGGAAGATTTTACTTTATTTTCTTTTGCATGATAAAAGGCATTAATTTAAGTATCTTATAAAAATAATGAAGAAATCAATAGCTGTTGTAATTGGGCCTTCAGGGATAGGAAGGGCGCATATAAGAGAGTTAATTAATTATGGATTTCAAAATATTTATCTATTAGGAAAAAGGTTTAGAAAAGAACGGTCAAGTTTATTAAATAAAGAATATAAAAAAGTTAATTTTTATAACTTAAAATTAATAACAGAAATAAAAAAAATAAAACCCCAGGTAATACATTTGTGTTCGCCAACAAAATATCATTATGATTTAATTCATACTATTAAAAATTATTGCAAGCATTTAATTATTGAAAAACCAATATTCTGGATAAAAGATAAGGATAAATCTAATTTTAAAATAGTAAAAAATTTATTGAATTTAAAAAGCAGTAAAATTTTTGTAAATTTACCAATGATTAGTTTGGCCACTCAAATTAGAAAAAAAGAAAAATTGAAAAAAATTAAAAAATTTAATTTTAACTATTTCACAAATGGAAAAAATAAATTTGAAGATATTCCTATAGATTTATTGCCTCATGCTTTATCGTTTTTTTTTACATTAAATCCTAAAAAAAAAAATAGTTATAATAAAATAGAGGTGAATAAAAAAAAAAATTCTTGGAATTGTAAAATGATTGTTAACGAATGTTTATGTAAATTTTATTTTAAACAAGACCCCAAAAGACAAGAAAGCATTTTAAGTTTTAAGATTAATGATGATACCTACTTAAGAAAAAGTTTTATTAAAAATAATGTTTATGTAAATAAAGTGTTGAAAAATCAAAAAAAATTAATAAATTTGAAAAATCCAATGAGTGATTATTTAAATTTAATACTTAAAAACTTAAATAAAAATAAGGTATTAGTAAAAAATAATGATATAACAATCAAATCAACACAAATTATAGAAAAATTAATAAATTACAAAAATTTTGATGAAAATAAATAAACAAGAAGAATTAAAAAAAAAATATAATTTTAAAGGAAATTATATTAAGGATTTTAAAATTTTTAGGGATGAAATTACCCAAAAACAAATAATTCCAAATCAAGTTGAATTTCAAGCACCACCAAGAGGAAAAAAAATATGCTGGTTAGAATGTCCATATTGCTATGGATTATCTGCAGATAATAATGGAGAACGTTTGAGCAAAGAAAGAGGTTTGGAAATTTTGAAACAAATTTTAGACGGAGGTGTTAAAAAAATAATATTTGCTGGATATGCCACAGATCCTCTTAATTGTTCTTATATTGGAGAATTATTAGATTTAACTATTTCCAATAAAGCTGTGTTCGGATTTAACACAAAAGCTTTAAAAATTTCAGACACCCTTTTAAACGCCCTTAAAAATAATAAGATATCTGAGGGTAGTTATATTAGCTTAAGTGTAGACGCTGGCTCAAATGAGACTTACAATTTAATTCATGATGTTAAAGCAAAAAAAGCGAAAATATATGATCAGGTTTTAAATAACGCAAGAAGGCTGGGTGATATAAGAAGTGAGAATTATTTTGATCTAAGTGCTGCGTATTTAGTAAACATTAATAGTGCAAATTTTAATGACTATGAAAATTTTATAAATGATTTTATGAGTGCTGGCTGCAATGTTCTAAGATTTTCTTTTCCACAACCTCCTAAAGACACAAAAACTGAGAAAGGTGTGATACCGACCCAAGAAGAAATTAATTTTTATATTTCAGATTTAAATAAATTAAAGAAGAAATATGAAAATGATAAATGTTTAATAATGATTACTAATCCTGATGGTGATCATGATATTTATAACAAGCCTAGAACTGTACCTTGTTATGCTAGATATTTATTTCCTACAGTTGGTTTTGATGGCTGGCTTTATAACTGCTCACAGTCTAGTTCTCCAAATTTTAGATCTACAGCATTAGGTGACCTAACTAAAGATGATTTTTGGAAGTTATTTTACAATTATGATAGTGAAAACCTTGATAGTTTTTTAAATGTTTGTAATAAAAAAATAAGTGAATCAGGTTGTAGATGTGACAGGAAAGAACATATTGTAAATCAATCTGTTATTGATAGTAAAATTTTTAAAACATAACACATAGTGAAAAATAAAAAAAATTTTATACGATTATTTAAGCCTTCTTTTGGCAATGAAGAAATTACTGCTTTAAAGAAGATATTTAAAAAATCCTGGATAGGGTTTGGACCGGAAGTTAAAAAATTTGAAAACTCCTGGAGTAAATATATAGGTATAAAATATTCTGTTGGAGTTACCTCGTGTTCAGCTGCATTACATATTGCGTTAGCTTCAAAAAATTTTAAAAAGAAAAAAAAAGTATTAGTTCCTGCAATGACTTTTACTGCTACTGCCGCAGCAGCTTTGTACTGCGATTTAGAGCCAGTATTTGTTGATATTAATGAATATGACCTAAATATAAACTTTGAGGATCTTCAGAAAAAATACACTAAAGACTGTGTTGCTGTTATTCCTGTTCACGTAGGTGGGCATCCATGTGAAATGGAAAAAATTATACCCTGGGCCAAAAAAAAAAAGTTATTAGTAATTGAAGATTGTGCACACACCGCAGGAGGAATTTACAGAGGTAAAATGCTTGGAACATGGGGTGATATCAGTTGTTTTAGCTTTGAGGAAAAAAAGATGCTAACAACTGGAGATGGTGGAATGATATGTACAAACAATAAAAGTTTAGCCGAAAAGTTTAGAAGTTTAAGTTTTCATGGATGGAATAGGGATCCATGGTCAAGACATAACAAAAGTCTAAGTAAAAAAAATTTAAAAGAGAAGCACTGGTATTACCAAATTAAAGACCTTGGATTTAAATATAATATGAATGATCTTATGGCAGTGATTGGCCAGGTACAATTAAAAAAACTAAATTCATTTAACCTTAAAAGAAACACTGGAATTCAAAAATATTTAAATGGAATAAAAAGTTGCAAAAACATAAAACCTTTTTTTGAAAAACCTATTAAAAAAATTGCTTATTGGATGTTTGCAGTTAGATTAAAAAAAAGAGACCAATTAATAGCTTTTTTAAAAGAAAGAGGTATAGCAACAAGTGTATACTGGATACCAGTACCAATGCATCCACTATATAAAAAATACAAATCTAAAATTCCAGTTACAGAGAGAATATGGAAAGAATTAGTTACGCTTCCACTCTTTTCAGATATTAAGTTAAAAGATTTAAATTTTGTCATAAAGTCATTAAAAGAATTTGATAACAAATATTAGATATTAAACATAATAATAGTGGATGAAAAAAAAATTATGCATATGTTAAAAAGTGATTTGCCTAATTTTAAAAGTTTTGCTGAATTATCCATAGCAAAAAAAAATTATAAATTTTTAGCAATATTTTAAATTAATAACGTAAGATTAAATTTACAACAACTATATCGATTATTGAGCCAACATATGATTGTACTAAGCCTATCTGCAAAGCATTAAAATTTATTGATACTCAAAGGCTCACTTGTTAAAAGAATAAATGATAAAACAAATATTAAAAAAAATTGTTCCTATTAAGGTAAGGCATAAAATGCGAGCTTTAGAACACAAAGTTTTTGGCCTTGATAGCAAATATAAAAATCTTAGTACCGAAGATGTATTTGATAATATTTATGAAAAAGGAATTTGGGGAGAAGATGAAAAAAGTAATTCAACAAGTGGAACTGGTTCGCATAAAGCAGAAATAGTTGATCCTTATGTTAATGTAGTAAAAAAAGTTATAACTGATAACAACATAAAGACAGCAGTAGATTTGGGTTGTGGAGATTTTGCGGTTGGATCTTTAATAGTCGATTGCTGTGAGACTTATATTGCGTGTGATATTTCTAACGTCATTCTTGAAAAAAATCGCTCTAAATATCAATCACCTAAGTTAAAGTTTGAAAAATTAGATTTATCAAAAGATGTACTGCCTCATACAGATATCGCTTTTGTTAGACAAGTTCTCCAGCACCTATCAAATGAGAATATAAAAAGTTTTGTGCAGCAATTGAATAACAGTAAAAACTTTAAGTTTTTGCTTGTAACTGAACACCTTCCATTTGATAAAAATTTTTTGCCAAACAAGAATAAACCAAGTGGACCAAATATAAGAATTGCCATCAACAGTGGAGTAATTCTCCATAATGAACCATTTAACCTTAACTACAAAACTATGGAAACAGTTCTTTCTGTGGATCAAGATACAGGTGGTAGTAATGCTGTGATTCAAACAACACTGTATAAGCTTTAGCTAATAGAATTAAAATAGGCCTCGAAAATGTTTAGGATAAATTATATACAAAAGGTGTTTGGATACTATAAGTGAAAAAAAATAAAATATTATTAACTGGTAAAGAAGAAGCTCAACCACTGGTTACAGTAATAACACCAATTTTCAATGCCCAAAATTTTATTGCTGAAACTATTGAGAGTGTGATTGATCAAACTTATCAAAATTGGGAGATGATTATAGTGGATGATTGCTCTACTGATAATAGTAGAGATATTGTAAAAAAGTATGAAGTTAAAGATAGTAGAATCAAACTAATAGAGTTAGAAGTAAACTTTGGGGGGCCTGCAAGACCCAGAAACGTTGGCCTTGATATTTCTAAAGGTGATTATTTGGCTTTTTTGGATGCTGATGATGTGTGGCTTGAAAATAAATTACAAGTTCAAATAAGTGAAATGCTTGTTAATAATTTGGATTTTACTAGCACTGACAGCAAATTTATAGATGATAATAGTATTGATACAATAATCAATAAACACAAAATTGTAATTTTTTTTAAAAAGATCAAAAGAAAAGCAACTTTGTCTGATGTCATAAAAGGTAATTTTATCAGAGCATCATCTGCCATTGTATCAAAAAATTTTATTGCTAAATTTGATGAAAATAAGGATTTTATTGGGGTGGAGGATGTATATTTATGGATGAAAATATTAAATGAAAAGAATGTTCGATATAAATATATTACAGATAAGTTAATTAAATATAGAGTATCATCTACATCCTTATCTGAAAGAGGGGCAAATCAAAAGCAAGCAATAAAAGCTAACCTGTGTATATTAAAATTTATTTTGGATAATCAAAAGTTTGAATATATTAAATATTTTTATATTAGAATAATAAAATTAGCATTTATTTATTTTATAAAAAAAATTATCAAATGATAATTGATAATAATAAATATTTTATTTGCTAG
>ENA-OSJC01003585-OSJC01003585.1-marine-metagenome-genome-assembly--contig:-NODE-3585-length-11016-cov-3.788372_pt1 | contig 11016 bp, 10 predicted proteins | sample MGYA00237885_ERZ534234 | MGnify/ENA primary metagenome ERZ534234 (study PRJEB26413, sample SAMN06343907) | marine metagenome | isolation source: coastal waters | place: Atlantic Ocean: West Antarctic... | reverse complement strand
ACTATAGTTTTTTCAATATTTGCATCTGCAATCAGCTTTCCCGTTTCTGTCATCGTATCTGTCCCATGAGTAATTATAATTTTTTCTTCTTTAGCATGCTTGCAGTTTTCAACAACTAAGTTTCTATCCTCGAATGTCATTTCTAAGCTATCAACCATCATCAGAGTACGAATATCCACATCAATTTTAGAGCGCCCAAGTTCAAGCATTTCTCGCATATGAGTATCTTTAAAAAACAATGAACCGGTAATTTCATCATATTCTTTGTCAAAGGTTCCACCTGTTATGAAAATTCTTACCGACATTTTATAATAACTCTAAAATATTTTCTGGTGGGCGTCCAATAACTGCTTTATTTCCCTTAGTTATAATGGGGCGTTCCATAATTTTTGGATATTTTTGCATAGCATCTATCATTGCATCATCATTATCTAATATTTTATCAATATTATTATCTTTGAAGTCTAATTCACTTTTTCTTACAAAATCTAAGGGACGTTTATTTAGCATTTTAGCAATTGATTTAAAATTAACTTGAGAAGGAATACTTTTTAAATATTCTATAATTATTGGTTCAATTCCGTTGTCACGCAACAGTTGGAGTGCTTTCCTACTCTTGCCTCAGCGTGGGTTATGATAGATTGTAAATCCGTCCATTTGTCCTCAATCCTTTGTCGGTTAAGTATAATTTGTTAGCCTAAGTTAAGGTGCTAATACCTGTATTGGCAATCTGACAAAATGGAATCATACTATGCCAAGTTCTACCGTATGGATGCTACCTAGATAGATGCTACCACAATAAAACCTACCTTATCATACCCCCTTCAGTGAGTCCCTTATATAGGTAAAGGGTCTTACCTAAAAGCATCGTGAGAAAGATCTCATTGTTTCAAGCTCTATCCCTTAGTATTTTCTTTTAATTATTTATATATAATTATTATTTAAAAATAAAAAAAGGTTCTAATGAAAAAAATACTTTCAATCTCAATATTACTATTTCTTTTTGCTTGCGAAGATGATAAAGCTGATGAGACTGCTGCAGTAAACTTAGATGGCACTTATAAATTATCCATGGAATCTGCGGATTGTGGTGATGGTGAATTTGATGTTCAATATCTTACAATTGATAATCTAATGGTAAGTAATTGGGATTATGATGGCGATGACTGTGATAATGGCGACGACTGCTACTTTGCAGAAAGTTTCACTGCAACAATAGATGGGGACGCCTTAAGTGTTCCAAATGGCCCTACAGTCACGATGGTGATGGCAAGGAATGGGACTAATGGTTTAAAAGTATCTTATAGTTATGTCGGTGGTATTATCGGTAGTGAAATTTGGGATTATGAATCTTCTGAAATAAAAACTTATTCTCCGATTTGCAATTAATGATTATTTAATAATCTAAGACTATTAAATCTTATTCTTAAAAAGAGCCTCACCTAAGCGTGGGGCTTTTTTGTTTATACTTTTTCAACCTAAAATCGCAACCCAGAACACCTTTTAGGGGTTTACCCTTCAAATAAAAGGCACTCACACATAATTACGTTATTTTTTGTAAGTTCCTTTATGAAACATCTACTAACGGTTACTCTATTCCTTGGACTTGTTTGGGGGCAAGCTCTACACTTTAAGAATAATAGCAATGAAACTATTGAAATTAAAACAGGTGAGAAACTTCAAATAAATGATAATAAATACACCCTACTTAAAACTGATTACTCAAAACAATATGTTTTAGTAAATAAACATAATTCTCAAATACAAGACACCTTAGCCTTTAATTCAGTAGTATCATTTAGATACTATGAAAAATCATTAAAACCATTCACTTCAAGTGTAATAAAAGGTGCCAAATACGGTGTATTTGCAGGTGCCGTTATAGGATTGCCAGATGCAATTAATTACGGATTTCATTGGGTAGTGTTGGGTAGTTTTATATATGGAAGTTTAGGTGCAATTGGTGGTGCTGTATATAGTGTTTTGATTCCAATAGAAAGTGATAAATTAATTTTAGGTGATAAAGAATGGCAAATAGTTGAGTGAAACGCTTCTGGGTCAAATAAAAGAGAATAAAATGAAAACTCTCATCGAAATATGGGCATTTTTTATACACAAATCAGCTGAAATTGACATCTGCAATATAAAAGCCTTGCAATCTTTTTGTCATTTTACCTCTGATACCATCTCCAATTACTTTATTATCAACACTTATAACAGGAATAATTCCTGCAAATGTTCCAGTAACAAAAATTTCAGCAGCAGATAGGACATCTTTTACGCTAAAGTTTTTTTCTTTTATTACTATTTTATTTTGATTGCAAATGCGAATCACACTTTTCCTCGTAATTCCATTTAAACAGTATTCACCAGTTGAAGTCCATACTTCATTTGATTTAATAATAAAAAAATTAGTTGAGTTACAGGTAGAGACATAACCGTTAGGATCAAGCATTAGGCCTTCATCCGCTCCTTTTTTGTCAGCTTCAATACAGGCAGCAATACAATTATGTTTACTTAAAGAATTAATATGAGGATTTTGTACACGATTATCTCTTAAAGTAGAAACGACTGCTAATTTTATCCCCTCTACAGAAACTCTAAGGTCTGGCTTTTTGTACTCAGGGATTATGACAATGGTTGGTCCTCCAATAGTAACTTTTGGATGCTGGTAAGGTGTTTTTTTTAATCCTCTTGAAACTATTAATCTGATATGGACATCCGAAAACATTTTATTCTTTTCTACTGTTTTATATATAATCTCCTTCACTTCATCTTTACTTCTATTAATCTTAAGTGCAATTTCATCAGCACCTGTAAATAGGCGGTCTAAATGATCATCAAGATGAAGAAGCTTTCCATTGTGAAGTCTAATGCCTTCCCAGACCCCATCACCTAAAAGAAAACCTCCATCAAGAACAGAGACATAGGCTTTTGATCGGTGAAAAAAAATACCATTAATATAAACTTGAATATCTTGATTGCGAGCATCTTCTTGATAATCGTGTGTTGAAGGCATCTATTAGTCTAAAAAATCAACCACTATTTTTCAAGTAAGATTTTATTTTTTTTAAAAAATATAAAGTAAGCTGGAATCCCGGTTAAGACAAACGAAAGGTCTTGCATTGATAGATTAAATTGATAATAAATCCTTAACAGCACCAAACTTGCTAGACCAATTAAATATATTGATGGTAAAAAAGGATAAAAAGGGATTCTATATCCACTCTCGCCTAGATCTAATCTTCTAAATTTAAAGAAAGCAACCGTTGTAAAAATATAAAAAATGAGTATAGTAAAGACCATCCCAGTTACAATTGTCTCAAAGTTTTGTCTAATAACTAGCAGGGCAATGCCCCAAAAACAATGAGCAACTATTGCATTGCTTGGGGTTTGAAATTTTGGGTGAATATTATCAAACCATTTAAACAACATCCCATCACGTGCCATAGCATAGTAAAGACGACTTGCAGACATCATTGTCCCATTAATGCTTCCAGTTGCTGATATAATAACAATAATTGACATTAGACTTGCGCCTAAATTCCCAAATAGTAAATTAGCTATATCTGAAGCAACAATAGAGCTTGATCGGACACCTTCCATTCCTAAGACTGTATGATAGAGTATATTTGCTGATATATAAAGAATTGCAATAGCTGCTATACCATAAAACATCGTTTTAGGGATAACTTTCTGAGGCTCTTTCATTTCGCCAGCAATGTATCCGACTCTATCCCAACCCAGATATGAAAATAGTATTAACATTAGGGCCGCAACTATATTTCCAATCGTTCCCAAATTTTCAGTTACAATAGCTGTTTCTGATAATTTTAAAAAATCTCCTTCAAACATTGCTAAGCCAGCCACGGTAAAGATTGTGATACCTAGTGTTTTAATTAAGGTTGAAAACTTATTGTAGAAACTTGCACGTTCAACGCCTATATAATTAATAGTACCAAAAATAATGATAATAATAATTGATGCTATAATTTTTTCAAATTGATCCATGGGTATGAAATAACCTAAATAATTAGCCGTAATTAAACTAATCCCGGCGGCTGGGCTTGTTCGGATTATTAGTAGTTGCGCCCAACCAAATATAAATCCCCAGAAAGGACCAAAAGCTTCTCTTATATATATATACTCTCCACCCGTATTAGGGAAACGTGATCCTAGCTCAGCATATATTAGAGCGCCTACATAAACAAAAAGAGAGACAGCAAGCCAGAGTATTATAATTAAAGTAAATGAATTTGTATATCCTGCAATGATTTGAGGCGTTGCAAAGATAGCCGAGCCGATTGTAATCCCAATTAGAAGGGATATACCATCAAATAAGCCTAGGGATTTTTTTAGTTTTGCCATTTATTAAATTATACATTTATTATTAAAAATAATTACAATGATTTAATTACTTTATTCGGCTATTTACTTTATGGTCAATCTTTACAGTGGCATCTTTAGTAATAAAGAGGACTCTCAATTAAAATCCACCAACTTAAACAAGTTAAATAACGGTAAAATTATAGTAACTATATCGTAATTTTTCTTTGTAAAAACAATCAAGAAAGATCATTATGAAAAAAATAGCTATGTTTATTATTGTAATTTGCGGAGTAAGTGTCTCTTATTCTCAAAATAATTATATTCAGTTTGATGGGTCAGATGATTATATAAAAATAATTACAGAACCTGACTTACCATTAGATAACTCTTCAAGAACAGTTTCAGCCTGGATAAAAGATAATGGTTCAAGTAATAATTGGGGTTCAATATTGCATTGGGGCAATGGAGATTGTAATGGTAAAATGTGGGGGCTCGGGAAACAAGGTGGAAAACTCGTATTTTGGGGTGGGTGCCAAGACTGGAAAACAAATTTAATAATTCCACAAAATGAATGGGTTTTTATTTCACTTACATATGATAGTTTAAGTTTTAAAGCGCGGGTCAATAATAAAAAAGATAGTACGATTTATAGCAGGGCTTTTGAAACAAAAACCGGTAATTTTTTTATTGGAGGCGAGACAGTAGACAATGGTTCGAGTTTTAGAAGTTTTTTCAAAGGTTATATTGATGAAGTTTCCGTTTGGGATACAATTTTAAATGATCAAGAAATAGATAAAATTTATAATGGGAACACTCATCAACCAAACTTAGTTGGTTACTGGGATTTTAATAAAGGGGCAGATTCAACAGTGTATGATTCAAGTCCCAATAGTAATGATGGGACTCTTTTTGGTGCAACTCGAGTTTTAAATAGTCTACCAACAGACTTTGAATGGATAAGTAACGCCTCAGATACTATAGTAATTGATTCAACTAACTTAAACTCAACTTATACTCTTCAATGGGGAACCAGTGTAGATACGACTGACGGTGACTCTATTAATTATTCTATCTATGCAAAAATTGGTGTTTATCCAGCGGAAAAAATATTTGATACAACTAGTACATCTGTTTCATTAATCTATAAAGAAATTTTAGAAGGTGCTTTTGAAGGCCGTCTCGTTAATGGTGCAACAGTAAAATTTACTGTTTATGCGCAGGATCGAACTGACTCTACAAAAGTAACGGGAGAAGATAGAGTTATCTATCTAAATCGTTATGATTACCTCTCTGTAGAAAGTGAAGGTGTTCCTCTGGAGTTTGCATTACATGAGAACTATCCCAACCCCTTCAATCCAACGACGACACTACGCTTTGATCTACCAGAGGCAAGTAACATAACACTGACTATTTTCAATATGTTAGGTCAGAAGATTAGAACTTATGATATGCAAAGTACTCCGGCTGGTTACCATGCATTAAAGTGGAATGCGACCAATGATTATGGAGACCCTGTAGGTGCTGGAGTATACTTATATCAACTTCAGAGTAAAGACTTTGTGAAGACTCGTAAGATGGTATTACTTAAGTAGTCTCTTTTCTAACTATTACTTAAAAAGAGCCTCACCTAAGCGTGGGGCTTTTTTGTTTATGGGATGATGGGTAGATTTGGCTAACCTAAGGAGTATAAAATGGCAGATGAACAGGTAGCATTATTAGTTTTTATTATAATCGCTTGGAGTTTCGGTAGAAAAATGATTTTAAAATATAAACCTATACCTAAATGGTTGGATGTTTCTATTGCGGTAGTCTTTTTAATATTTACAATATATGCTGCTTATGATACATTTATAAATTAATGTGATATATAAATAAACCCCACATTCGTGGGGTTATTTGTTTTTAATTAAAGTTCTTTTTTTACTTTTTTGATGATTAGACTTTAAAGTCCATTGTGGTTTAAGACTTTGTTTGTGCCTCCTCTCTCGAGTACCCCATAAAGTAATTCAAAAGAAAGTTCTCAACGTAATTCCCAACCACCAACCCAAAACGATGGGTAATTTTTTGTTACTGGGATGATGGATAAATTTCTGAATGGGCATTAATCATAATCATATTTACGCAAAAAAAAAAGATAATGGAGAAATTATCTCTATTAATGATGTTGAGAATGGCCTTGAGTGTAATTGTGTATGTACAAAATGTGGTTCTAGGTTAGTAGCAAAAGGAAATCAGAAAAATAAATTTAAAAAGCATAATCTCTCAATTGGAATGTTTGATAATAAAACAGGTATCAGTATTATAGGCTATACATATACTATTCAATTAAATGAATGAAATATTTTTTTCTAAAAACTAAATATCTTTTGCACAGCGAAAACCTGTATGACTTAAACCTGTGTCTTTGCTCGCACTCATTCTTCTTGCAACTCTATAACCTGAGCAATAACTATCATTACATAGAAAAGATCCACCGCGCATAACTTTTTTAAAGGCTAATGGTGGAATAATATTATCTGATAATATTTCTACTCTATGATTTGGGCGAAGTTCTTTAATTCCGTCAGTATGATAGGTATTATTATCGTAATCATCATAGCACCATTCCCAAACATTTCCAGACATATCGTATAAACCATATTGATTGGGTGGAAACGAACCCACAGGAGAAGTATCAATAAACCCATCTTCCTTAGAATTAATAAATGGGAAATGTCCTTGCCAAAAATTAGCTTTCATAGGTTTACTATTTATAGATTCATTTCCCCATGGGTACATCATATTTTTTTTTCCACCTCTTGCAGCCCATTCCCATTCGGCTTCAGTTGGCAACCGTTTTTTTGCCCATTTTGCATATGCAGCCGCATCATCCCATGAAACATGTACAGCAGGATGAGACATAATCTTTTTTATCGATGAATTAACCCCAGATGGATTTCTCCAAGAAACACCAGGTTTCCATTTCCACCAGTTTAATTGATTTTTTTCTATATTATTATATTCTAAAGATTGAAAAACTAAAGATCCTGAAACAATTAATGAATCGGGAGGTCGCTCTGCTCCAGATGAAAGTTGATTTTTCATATCACCCCAATTTATCACCTGTTCAGCAGTTGTTATATAACCAGTTTTTTTTATAAATAACAAAAAATCAGTATTTGAAACTTCATATTTATCCATATAAAATGAATCTATTTTTATACTATGAATCTGTTTTTCATCAAGATAAGATTCTGAATGATCCCTCCCCATTACATATTCTCCACTAGGTATAAGAACCATTTGATCTCCTGTGATATCTTCAGTCTTATTTTTAGATTTTTGATTCCAAAAAAGAAGTAGTAATAAAATAATTATCGTTATTTTTAAGAGTAAATTTATGTTTTGACGAGATAAATCCATTATGATAATTTTAAATGATACCTGAAATTAATTCTTATCCATATTATCCATATTTTATTAAAGCCTAAATCATCTGCCAGCAACAAAACAATATTTGGTCTATCATTTGTATTATTCTGATTAGCTTAGAAATGAAACTGATACACTACAATTTTTTATCATACTGATCATATGCTGATTGGAATGAAGGTATGATTGCATCATACTTCGAAGATTTTTTAGGAACAGAACGAATATGTTCAATTGATAAATTTTGCAAATTTTTTACAATTTCTGAATTTTCTTTTGCGATATTATATTTTTCTGAAGGATCTTGATCCAGATTATAGAGTAAAGGCATATCTTCATGGGTGAATTCATCATCCCATGGATCTGGATCCTTTATATATATTTTCCATTGATTATGCCTTAATGCAATTAATGTGTCCTGTCTATAATAATGTATATCGGTTCTTATCGGTATATTCTCAAAAAAAGTTTTAGTTAAATCTTGTCCATCTAAAGATTTCTTATCATACTTTCCACCTGCTAAAGATATCATGGTTGGGAAAAAATCAAGCGTGGAAGCTAATGCAGTAGTTGTTAACTCAGGTATTGTTCCAGGCATCCAAGCAATCGCAGGTACTCTATATCCGCCCTCATAAACACTACCCTTATTTCCTTTTAATAGTCCAGAAGATCCACCATCAATATTGACCCATCCCCAAGGACCATTATCACTTGTGAAAATAACAAATGTTTTATCCTCAATCTTTAAGTTCTTTAATGTTTCGAGTATGTTTCCGACACTGGCATCAAGCTCTTCAACTATATCCCCGTAAAGACCTCTTTTACTTTTTCCTTTATATTCTTCTTTTACCATTAAAGGAGTGTGGGGAGCTGAATGAGCTAAGTAGAGGAAAAAAGGGTTATTTTTATTTTTCTTTATAAAAGTTATGGATCTTTTAGTGAACATCTGAATAAAATTACTTTGATCGATATTGACACCAATTGTATCATGCCCATCAAGAAAAGGTAATGGAGGGAAATTTTCACGAGCATAGTTCCAATTACTTTGAGGTCTCATATCATTTGAATAAGGAATACCATAAAACTCATCAAATCCATGATTCAATGGCATATAATTATTTAAATGGCCAAGATGCCATTTCCCAACACATGCAGTTTTATAGCCAAGGACTTTTAAAGATGAAGAAATTGTTTTTTCACTGGGGTCCAAACCACCAGCATTATCTGGGAAGAGGACACTTCTATTACCATACATGCCAGATTGAATAGGTAATTTACCAGTTATAAGAGCTGCGCGGCTAGGTGTACAAATAGATGAGCCAGCATAAAATTGAGTAAATTTCATTCCCTCAGAAGCCATTTTATCTAAATTAGGTGTTGATATGGTTGGATGACCATAGGATGCTAAATCACCATAACCAAGGTCATCTGTAAAAATAATAATAAAATTAGGTTTTTTTACTACTTTTGGATTATCACATCCAAAAAGCATAAAAAGTAATAAAACTATCAATGCTGTGATTATTTTTGTATAAAAATTCATTCTATTTCATTTTAACTATGTTTTCATCAATTAGTTTGTACACCTTTTCAAAGTTATCACCAAAAATACAAAAAGAAGCTGAACAAACTATTCAATTATTTTTCCTAAGTACCTCCATAATGATAATAAGGATTATTTAGTTTTAATTCCTCCAAACAAGATTTATGATGGCTTTTTTATAATCTTCCACTACTTATTTTTTTTAAAAGGATATTTTTTTACTGGAACTTTTTATGTTAGTAAAATTAAAAATTAAATATTTTATAAAATTTTGGATAACTAAAAACTATATCTAAGATATAGCTATGTATGTTTTAGGAATATCAGCTTTTTACCATGATAGTGCAGCGTGTATTTTAAAAGATGGTAAAATAATTGCCGCAGCTCAAGAAGAAAGATTCACTAGAAAGAAACACGACCAGAACTTTCCCTCAAATGCTATAAAATATTGTTTAAAGGAAGCTGGGATTAATGCTTCAGATCTTGGAATAGTGGCTTTTTATGACAAGCCATTTCTAAAATTTGAACGAATATTAGAAACGTACCTTACTTATGCTCCAAGAGGTCTAAGCTCTTTTTTAAAAGCTATTCCATTATGGATAAAGAAAAAATTGTGGATTAAAGAACTTATAAAAGACGAGTTAAATTTTAATGGAAAAATCCTTTTCCCTGAACATCATGCCTCCCATGCTGCTTCTGCTTTTTTTGCATCGCCTTTTCAAGAAGCTGCTTTTTTAACAATGGATGGTGTTGGAGAATGGGCAACTACTAGTTATGGGGTCGGAAACGGGAATAATATGGAAGTATTGGCAGATATAAAGTTTCCCCATTCACTAGGACTTCTGTATTCTGCAATAACATATTATACTGGATTTAGGGTTAACTCTGGTGAATATAAAGTCATGGGCTTAGCTCCTTATGGTGAGCCTAGGTATAAAAATTTGATATATGAACATCTTATTAATGTGAAAGAAGATGGTTCCTTTAAATTAGATATAAGCTATTTTGATTACAGTGTTGGCCTCAAAATGACAAATAATAAATTTAATTCATTGTTTGGAGGACCACCAAGAAAGCCTGAATCTGAATTAAGTCAAAAAGAAATGGATATAGCAAGGTCAGTTCAAGAAGTAACCGAAGAGGTAGTTTACAAAATGGCAAAACATGTTCGAAAAGTTACTGGAAAAAAGTACCTCTGTCTCGCTGGTGGGGTAGCTTTGAACTGTGTATCTAATGGTAAATTACTTCGTTCTAATATATTTGAAGATATATATATCCAACCTGCTGCAGGAGATGCCGGTGGGGCATTAGGATGTGCCTTAATTGCATGGTATCAGCATTTAGGAAATGATAGACATGCCGATGGTAAAAATGATTTTATGAATGGTGCTTACCTAGGACCTGAATTTAGCAATTCAGAAATTCAAGAATATCTAGATAAAAAAGGTTATATTTATCAAAAATTAAAAAATGAAGAGCTACCAGAAAAAATAGCAGATTTAATCGCAGATCAAAAAGTTATAGGTTGGTTCCAAGGTAGAATGGAATTTGGTCCAAGAGCACTTGGAGGTCGAACAATTATTGGTGATTCTAGGTCTTCTGAAACTCAAAAGACAATCAACCTTAAAATTAAATATAGAGAAAGCTTTCGTCCTTTTGCACCATCTATTAGAGAAGAAAACATATCTGAGTACTTTGATATAGATAGACCAAGCCCTTATATGCTTTTAGTT
>ENA-OSJC01003584-OSJC01003584.1-marine-metagenome-genome-assembly--contig:-NODE-3584-length-11017-cov-9.807952_pt1 | contig 11017 bp, 20 predicted proteins | sample MGYA00237885_ERZ534234 | MGnify/ENA primary metagenome ERZ534234 (study PRJEB26413, sample SAMN06343907) | marine metagenome | isolation source: coastal waters | place: Atlantic Ocean: West Antarctic... | reverse complement strand
TAACAATATCATCATCAAACTTAACAACATTGAATTCAACACCTTTAAAGTCAATTGAAGACTTATCTATTATAAGATAAGTATCTTTGTTAAATGTTATGTTCATACTATTTCTCCTCTCTGTGAATATATCTGTCTAAATCTTCTGCTATATTCCAATTTTCGATAAATGACTCCAACCATTTTCTTTGCTCATTATTGATGTCATCTCTTAAAATAACCTCATCTGCACTAGTGGGATTTTTTATATTGTTATCTTCTCCCCACTTAACATAAATGTCAGTTAATTTGTCGATTGTGTCATTACTTATTTTATTTTCTTTTTTTATGAATTGATTAATTTCTTCATCATTTAAACCTAATTTTTTCAAGATAGGCTTATAATCAATTTCACTTCCAACAAGGTCAAAATCAACTTCTTGCATATCCTCTATGTCAAAAGTAATTCCTCCTTGATCTAAATTATGAGAAAAAAGCAAAGCATTATTTTCTATTTTGTATAGTACAGTGTTTCCTCTATCTTCCCATAAAACTAATTTACTTAGTTCTTTATTTTTTGGTGTTATCATCTTATCCTCTTTCTGTTCGTGTTTCTGACCATCTTCAGTGTTGTAGTTAACAACAGACACCCTTTAAAAAGGGTGTTTCGGTCTTTAAGCAACCTTCATTTCATGAATTGCTTTTATTTTTTCTTTGGGCTCAAAACCTAAAATTATATTAGCCATAAAATCATAGTAACCTTGCTCAACTTTATTTCTTAACCTATCGCTAGGGTTAGGATTTATTGAACCCATTTTTACAGCAAGCTTAACTATATCGTCATACCAACATTCTATATCTAAAGCCAAACCGCTCAACCATTCACTCATGGCTTTTTGTCTAGAACATCTTAACGGCATAGAATGACAATAATATTCACTATAAAAACGATCAAAAATGTATTTAATTTTTTCTTGATCTGTATTTAATGGCTTATTATTATTGTCTGTTTCAATCGTGCTTAGAATATATTTTTTATAATTCTTTTTATATTCTGTGTGGTGTAGTTTAGTCATTGTTACTCCTTTCATATTTAACTATGCTTTCTAAAACATCAATAACTTGTTTTTTAGATACTTTATCTCGTTGGTAATCTCCAACTAGATTTTCTAAATCTTCAAGTAATGAAGTTTGGCATTCATTTTCTTTTTTAATCATCTTATCCTCTTTCTGTTGTTTATCTTGATTCGTTTCCATAATTAAACTTACCAAATCATATAGGATAATCAAGCACATAATGAATTTATTTTGATTTAATAAAGCTCTGAAAATGTGTGATAAAAATGCAACACCTCCAGGAACTGTTGCAAAAATACAACACAACTGATACGTTAAATTTTGTGATGAAAAAGAACTATAAGAGCTATAAAGAAAAAGACTTATATCAATACATTAAGAAGAATATGCCTTCTATTATGTTTACTAGATTGGAGAATTTTTCTGTCCAAGGAACACCGGATATACTTGCTTATAATAATAAACACCATTTTTTCACTATTGAAAATAAAGTATCTCAACGTAATTCTGTAAGGCTATCAAGTCATCAAATAAGCTTTCACTTTAGACATCCTCACAATTCTTTCATCTTAGTAAAAGCAATCGCTCCGAGTTGCTTGAAACTTTATGAGGGTAGACAGATTCAATCTCTAGTTGCAAGTGGCTTGAGACTTAAACCTTTAGCCGAAGGACTTGCAGATTGTTTGAAAGTATTCGAAGAGATTTAAAAAAGTCCTATAAACTCCCTTGCCTTTTATAATATTGTAATGGAATAGATCCTTGCCACTTGTTGCAAGTTGCTTGATGCTTGGTGTTAGTTGCAAGAGACTAGTCGCAAGAGTCTTGAGGCCTTAATAGAGATACTAGGACGATTTCCAATTTCCAAAGTTTCTAAAAAAACGATTTCTTATTTTTTACTAGTATATATATATAACTGTACATTATTGTCGGTTTTATACGTTTAAACGCCTCAAAATCATTATTGATTTGTAAAAGCATAAATAATACAATAATAATCGTTAAAAACAGAAGTGTAAAAAAATTCTGCAAAAAATTTTTCAAAATGGAAATTGATTTAGAAAAGATAAAGAAACTACCAGCTGATGTACGTAAGGACTTTATGAAGATGTACTTGCAGCTAGGGGAGAAAAAGAAAGAAGATAGGGTCAAAAGCGACTTCCTAAGTTTCGTGAAACATATATGGCCAGATTTCATTGAAGGTTATCATCATAAAATTATTGCAAAAAAATTTAATGATATGGCAGAGGGTAAGATCAAAAGATTGATTGTGAACATGCCACCAAGACATACAAAGTCCGAGTTCGCTAGTTCCCTGTTGCCTGCGTGGATGATCGGGAGAAATCCAAAACTAAAAATTATTCAAACGACCCACACCGGAGAGCTCGCTGTAAGGTTTGGTCGTAAGGCTAAGAACCTTATCGATAGCGAAGAATATCAAAAGGTATTTAAAACAAGATTACAAGAAGATAGTAAAGCCGCTGGTCGCTGGGAAACTGCTCAAGGTGGCGAGTATTTCGCAGCAGGTGTCGGGGGTGCTATTACAGGTAGGGGTGCAGATCTATTAATTATTGATGATCCACACTCAGAGCAAGACGCTTTGAACATGCAAGCTCTTGAGCGAGCGTATGAATGGTATACATCAGGACCTAGACAACGTCTTCAACCTGGTGGTAAGATTGTTTGTGTAATGACAAGATGGAATACCAAAGATCTAACCGGTATGTTACTCAATTCACAAAAAGAAGAAAAAGCAGACAAGTGGGAGATTGTAGAGTTTCCAGCAGTTATGCCATCAGGTAAACCTGTGTGGCCAGAGTATTGGAAACTAGATGAACTCGATGCAGTTAAGGCATCACTATCCGTTGGTAAATGGAATGCACAGTGGATGCAAAATCCAACTAGTGAAGAAGGTGCAATTATCAAACGTGAGTGGTGGAAGAATTGGGATAAAGATTATCTACCACCTTTAAAACACGTCATACAATCATATGACACCGCATTTATGAAAAAGCAAACAGCCGATTATTCTGCAATCACAACATGGGGTGTGTTTCAAGATGATGAAGATACACCACCTAATTTAATTTTGCTAGACGCTATGAAAGATAGATTAGAGTTTCCTGAACTAAGAAGAGTTGCCAAAGAGCAATATGATTACTGGCAACCAGAGACTGTCTTGGTTGAGGCCAAAGCATCAGGACTACCCTTGACTTATGAACTTAGAGCTATGGGTATACCTGTAGTCAACTTCACACCATCAAAAGGAAATGATAAGCATACAAGAGTAAATTCAGTTGCACCATTATTTGAAAGTGGTATGATATGGGCTCCAACAGATAAAAAGTTTGCACAAGAGGTAATTGAGGAGTGTGCTGCTTTTCCGTATGGAGAACATGATGACTTGGTGGATTCTACCACTCAAGCTATTATGAGATTTAGACAAGGGGGTTTGGTTACTCATCCTGAAGATTATAAAGATGAAAAATCTCCTCCAAGAAAATATAGTTACTACTGGTAATATGGGAAAAAAATTAACAAGAACCACACCACCTAAAAGAGGACCTAACCCACAAGGGTTGAATATTAAAAATAAAAAGGTTAAAGTGGTTCGATTGGAGAAAAATAATGGCAGACGTAGATAAGGCTCTTCCAAATGTTGAGCAAACTATTAATATACCTAGTCCAGAAGAACTACAGGTAGAAATAGAACAGACACAAAAAGATCCACAAGAACCCGTTGACGTTCAACAGAATGAAGATGGTAGTGTTGATATTAATTTTGATCCATCAAAGGTTAATTTAGAACAAGGTCAAAATCACTTTTCAAATTTAGCAGAATTATTACCTGATAATATTCTTTCACCTATTGGTCAAGAGTTGTCTGCAAACTATCAAGATTATAAATCATCAAGATCAGATTGGGAAAGAGCTTATGTATCAGGATTAGATTTACTTGGTTTTAAATACGAAAATAAATCAGAACCTTTCAAAGGTGCATCAGGTGCAACACACCCTGTACTAGCAGAAGCTGTTACACAATTTCAATCATTAGCTTACAAAGAATTATTACCTGCAGGTGGACCTGTACGAACTCAAATTATTGGATTACCAACACCAGATAGAGAACAACAATCTCAACGTGTAAAAGATTTTATGAACTACACTATTATGTCTGAGATGAAAGAGTATGAAGCTGAGTTTGATCAAATGTTATTTTACTTACCCCTATCAGGATCTGCATTTAAAAAAGTTTATTATGATGAAGTTATGGGTAGAGCTGTTTCTAAATTTGTACCGGCAGATGATTTGGTTGTGCCTTATACAGCAACATCGTTAGATGATGCTGAAGCAATTATTCATATGGTTAAAATGTCAGAGAATGAATTACGTAAACAACAAGTGGGTGGTTTTTATAGAGACATAGAATTAAACCCATCTTACGTAAATGAATCAGAGTCAGAAAAAAAAGAGAGAGAACTAGACGGTACAAAAAAAGGAAGAGACGAAAAAGTATTTACCTTGCTTGAGTGTCACGTGAATTTAGATATTGATGGTTTTAATGACGTCAATGCTGAAGGTGAGCCAACAGGAATAAAACTACCTTACATTGTAACAATAGAAGAAGGATCAAAAGAAATTTTATCTATTAGAAGAAACTATGAGATAGGTGATCCAACTAAAAGCAAAATTAACTACTTCGTACATTTTAAATTTTTACCTGGACTTGGTTTTTATGGTTTTGGATTAATTCACATGATCGGTGGATTATCAAGAACTGCAACATCAGCCCTAAGATCTTTACTTGACGCAGGAACCTTGTCGAACTTACCTGCTGGATTTAAAATGCGTGGTATAAAAATGAGAGATGAAGCACAAGCCATTCAACCTGGAGAGTTTAGAGATGTAGATGCTCCTGGTGGAAACTTACGAGATGCTTTCATGACTCTTCCTTTCAAAGAACCATCGCAAACATTATTATCACTTATGGGTGTCGTGGTACAAGCAGGTCAGAGATTTGCTTCAATAGCAGATCTGCAAGTAGGGGATGGGAATCAGCAAGCAGCAGTGGGCACGACAGTTGCTATGCTTGAACGAGGCAGCAGAACAATGTCTGCTATTCATAAAAGATTATATGCCTCGATGAAAAAAGAATTTAGTTTATTAGGAAGAGTTTTCAAATTATATCTACCTCCAATCTACCCCTACGATGTCATCGGAGGACAGAGGCAAATAAAACAATTAGACTTTGATGACCGAGTAGATATATTGCCAGTTGCAGATCCAAACATTTTTTCCCAAACACAGCGAATTTCCCTCGCTCAAACGGAAATGCAATTGGCTGCCTCTAATCCGGCTATTCATAATCAGTATGAAGTATACAGAAACATGTATGAAGCGTTGGGTGTAAAAGATATTGATTTAATTTTAATAAAACCACAACCACCAACACCAAAAGATCCAGCGTTAGAACACATTGATGCTTTAGGAGGCAAACCTTTCCAAGCTTTTCCTGGTCAAGATCATCAATCTCATATTACAGCTCACTTATCTTTTATGCAAACTAACATGGTTAAGAATGCACCTGTTGTTGGAGCTGCAATACAGAAAAATATTTTAGAGCACATCAGTTTAATGTCACAAGAACAGATAGAATTAGAATTTAAAAACGAGTTACCACAATTAGCACAGATGATGCAGATGTCTCAACAAAATCCACAGATGCAACAACAAGCTATGGCTATGCAACAACGTATAGAGGCAAGAAAAGCAGAGCTAGTTGCTGAAATGATGGAAGAATACATGAAGGAAGAAACAAAAATTACTTCTAAATTTGGAAATGACCCTATTGCAATGTTAAGAGCAAGAGAACTAGACCTACAAGCACAAGAAAACTCTAGAAAACAACAAGAAGGTGAAGAGAGAATTAACCTTGATCGTATGAAAGCAATGATGAACAAGGATACTCAAGAAGAAAAACTAGAACAGAACGAAAAATTAGCAAATTTACGTTCTGACACCTCTATTGAAAAAACAATTCTATCTAATGAACTAAAAAAGGACAATTAATGATTGATAAAAAAGAAAAAAACACTTTAAAGAAGCATAAAAAACATCATACGGCAAAACACATGGCATCAATGAAAAAAAATATGAAAAAAAACATGAGTTTTAGTAAATCACATAAAAAAGCGATGCAAAAGGTAGGTAGATAATGGCTTGGTTTAGTTTAGCAAAGATTGCATTACAAGCTGGCGGAAAAATTTACGCTAATAAACAAAGAACTAAGATGGCTATGTCTGATGCACAATTAATGCACGCAGAAAAGATGGCTAGAGGGGAAGAAGCTTACCAAGGTAAATTATTAGAGGCAAGACAGAACGATTACAAAGATGAATTTGTCCTTGTAATAATTTCAGCACCGATTATAGTGCTTATGTGGGCTGTAATGTCGGATGATCCGGCAGCAATGGATAAAGTAAAATTATTCTTCGAATATTTTCAAACTTTGCCTAAATGGTTTACAAATTTATGGATACTTGTAGTTGCAAGTATTTTTGGGATAAAAGGAACACAAATATTTAAAGGAGGCAAAAAATAATGAATAAAAAAATACCAAAAGACGAAAAAGGTTTTAATAAACTACCTGAAAAGATTCAAGAACAAATCAGTCCTAAACTTGCGAGAAAGTTTAAAATGGACGGAGGAATGATTGATAAAAGATCACCTTTTATGGGTGGTGGTATAGCTTATGCTGGTGGTGGAAGAGCTATGAAGAAAAAAAATAAAAAAATTTAATGGCTAAACTTTGTCCAAAAGGAAAAGCAGCAGCTAAAAGAAAATTTAAAGTATATCCTAGTGCTTATGCAAACATGTATGCATCAGGTGTATGCTCTGGTAAAATTACACCAGGTGGAAAAAAAGGTAGTCGTAAGAAAGCTGCTAGTGGTGGCTTCATGGCTAAAAGAATGAACCGTTATGGCTAAAAAAGGATTAAGATCCTGGGTTAAAGAAAACTGGGTTGACATTGCAAATAAAAAATCAGATGGCTCTTATCCTAAATGTGGTAGAAGCGGTGGAGAAAAAAGAAAAAATTACCCAAAGTGTGTACCCATAGCAAAAGCTAGAGGAATGAGTAAAGGTCAAAGAGCTAGTGCTGTAAAAAGAAAACAACAAGCATCAAATGCAGGACCAAAACCAAGTAATGTTGCAACATATGCAAAAAGAAAAAAAGTTGGTCTAGGAGGATTAGTATGAGAACAGATTATGTAACTAGAGATAGTTTTGCAAAAGGAACTAACCCACCGAGAACAAAAAAATATTTCAGATCTACAAAATCTGGAGCAGGGATGACTAAAGCTGGGGTCGCCCGATACAGAAGAGATAATCCCGGTTCAAAACTAAAAACAGCCGTGACTGGAAAAGTGAAGCCAGGATCAAAAGCTGCTAATCGCAGAAAGTCGTACTGCGCTAGATCACTAGGACAATTAAAAAGATCATCAGCAGAAACTCGTAACGATCCAAACTCAAGAATCCGTCAGGCTAGAAGGAGATGGAAATGTTAAATGACAAAAAGAAAAAAATCAAAAAAGTAATTAAAGGTTTGAAAAAAGCTTCTAAATTACATGCAGGTCAAGCTAAAACATTAAAAGGACTTGTTGGTATATCCAAAAAAAACAAAACTAATTAGAAAAGGAAAGAAAATGAGAAATGCAATAATACAAGCACTAGAAGATAAATACGAAGCAGAAATATCCGCAGCAGATGCGATTGTAAAAATATACCTTACTAATTCAGTAGGAATTGGTGAACATCCACAACATATAGAAGAAATAGATAAACAATTAGAAAAAATTTCTAATGCAGAAGAAAAGTTAGATGCTTTAGATTCTTTTAGAATACCTAAAGAGGAAGAGGAAGAATAATATGATGGACGGACTAGAAATAGTATCAAAGATGCAAAAACTTATTAAGGATAGACTTCAATCTGTTGGAGACACAATGATAACAGGTGGGGTTGACAATATGGAAAAATATCAATATATGTTAGGACAAGCGAGAACTTATCAATATTTATTACAGGAAATCTCTAACCTGCTAGAACATAAGGAGCAAAAAGATGAGCAAGGAAATGTTATCGACATCAAAGGAAATTCCAAAACATAAAAACGCTTTGGAAGAAAAATACAAGACGGCTACAAAACTTACAGAAGAAAAAGAACCTTTAAATCCAAAAACGATTGAAGAACAAAGATCCCAGTTGCCAGAACCAAGTGGCTGGAGACTTTTAGTTTTACCTTTCACACCGAAAGAGAAAACCAAAGGTGGTATTATCATAGCGCAAGAATCATTAGAAAAATTACGTATAGCCACGAACTGTGGTTATGTAATCAAAGTAGGACCGTTGGCCTACCATGACAAAGAAAAATTTCCAACAGGACCGTGGTGCAAAAAAGGTGAGTGGGTTATTTTTGCAAGATACGCAGGATCAAGATTACCCATCGAAGGCGGAGAAGTTCGTTTATTAAATGATGACGAAGTTTTAGGAACCATAGAAAATCCTGAATCCGTACTTCATAACATATAACCATAAGGAGAAACTATGCCAGAAACTAGAAAATATGAAACAAATGAGATGGTAAACATTGACGATACAGGACCTGAAGTTGATGTAACATTACCAGAAGAAAAAAAAGACGAGGTAAAAGATGAACAAGTTATTGACCCTAATCTACCTATTGTTGAAGAAGTTAAAACAGAAGAATCTAAACCCGAACAAAAAACAGAAGAACCTGTTAAAGAAGAAAAAGAAGTCAAGGTTCAAGAAGATAAAAGTCCTGAAGATAAAAAAGAATTAGAAGAGTATAGCGATGGAGTTAAGAAAAGAATTGCTAAGCTTACTAAAAAAATGCGTGAAGCAGAAAGACAAAAAGAAGCTGCTTTAGAATACGCAAAGGGAATTAAAGCCGAAGCAGATAAAACAAAAAGTAAATTATCTACTATGGAGCCAGGCTATATGATTGCTATGGAAGGCAGAGTTAAATCTGGTTTACAAGCAGCATCAGCAAAACTTACTGCAGCAAGAGAAGCTGGAGATATTCCAGCTGAAGTAGAAGCTCAAAAAGATATTGCTAGATTGGGTTTAGAAGAAGCAAGAGTAGAAATGATGAAGAAAAGAGTTGCTACTGAAAGTAAACAAAAACCAGTAGAACAACCAACTCTTAATCAAGCTATTGCTCCTAAAACTATTGCAACTGATCCTAAAGCTGAAGAATGGGCTGTAAAGAACGAATGGTTTGGTAAAGACAGTGCTATGACATATACAGCATTTGATTTACATAAAAAACTTACAGAAGAAGAAGGTATGGACGCTTCTACTGATGAATATTATGAAGAAATAGATAAAAGAATACGTATTGACTTTCCTCATAAATTTGATAAACAAGAGGTTAAGGTTACGACTAAACCTACACAACAAGTTGCTTCAGCGAAGCGAAGTGTAAATCCAAGTCGCAAAACTGTGAGGCTCACACCATCACAAGTAACAATCGCTAAAAAATTAGGTGTGCCATTAGAAGAGTATGCGAAACAATTAAACATCACGGAAGGAGTATAGGCATATGACAAAAGAAACAGAAAAAAGAACTTCACGTGCGAGTCAAACTAGAGTCAAAGAGGACAGAAAAAAAGTTTGGTCTCCACCATCATCTTTAGATGCACCCCCTGCACCAAGCGGGTTTAAACACAGATGGCTAAGAGCTGAGAGTATGGGTTTTGATGATTCATCAAACATGTCAGCTAAATTAAGATCTGGATATGAATTAGTGAGAGCTGATCAATACCCAGACACTGATTATCCAAGTGTTCAAACAGGTAAATATCAGGGAGTAATCGGAGTTGGCGGCCTATTGCTGGCAAGGATACCAGAAGAGATTGTAGAATCTAGAAAAAATTATTTTGCAAAACAAGTAGAAGACAAAAATAATGCTATAGATAACGATCTTATGAAGGAACAGCATCCAAGTATGCCGATCAATAATGATCGACAGACTCGTGTAACCTTCGGTGGTACAAAGAAAAGTTAATTTTTTAACGATTCTCGGGTTAATCCCTACCAACGAATTAACAATTAACCCGTTTATGGGTAAAACCATAAACAGAATAAGGAAAACAATATGGCAAATAAAGATGCAGCTTTTGGTTTCAGACCGACAAGACACTTGTCTGGTGAAATCAGAGCAGAAGAGTATGCAATTGCTAACAACGCTTCAGGTTCCATTTTTGGTGGACAAGTCGTTGAAGCAGTAGCAGGCGGTGGTATTGAACCAGCAGCAGCGGGAGACACACAACAATTGGGTGTATTCGGTGGTTGTTTTTTTACTGACCCCACAACAAGTAAACCTACGTTTAAAGCGTCCTATACACAAGTAGCGGCAGCGGATATAGTAGCTACAGTGCATGCAGATCCAAATATCATTTATGAAGTACAACATGATGGTACTGGAACAGCGGCGATGAATAATTCAGCTTTTGATTTTACAGGAGTAGCAGGATCTGCTATTACTGGTCAATCGACTTCTGAGTTAGACACGTCTACTTCAGGTACATCAGGCGGTTTTAAACAAATCGGTATATCAAAAGACCCAGACAACAGTGACGAAGCTACAGCAAATGCAAACGCATATGTTATATTCAACACTGGTGAACATGTCTTTAAATTAACAACAGGCGTATAATAGAATAGGAGTATTATTATGGCAATATCAAGAGCACAACTAGTTAAAGAACTAGAGCCAGGTTTGAATGCACTATTCGGCCTGGAATATAAGAACTATGCAGATGAGCACACTCAGATTTTCGATGTCGAAAATTCTGATAGGGCTTTCGAAGAAGAAGTAATGTTAAGTGGTTTCGCAAACGCTTCAGTTAAACCTGAAGGTTCAAGCGTTAACTACGATACAGC
>ENA-OSJC01003583-OSJC01003583.1-marine-metagenome-genome-assembly--contig:-NODE-3583-length-11020-cov-3.281733_pt1 | contig 11020 bp, 8 predicted proteins | sample MGYA00237885_ERZ534234 | MGnify/ENA primary metagenome ERZ534234 (study PRJEB26413, sample SAMN06343907) | marine metagenome | isolation source: coastal waters | place: Atlantic Ocean: West Antarctic... | reverse complement strand
GGAGGCGGAGTAATCGGCTCGGCTGGCGAGGTCACTATTTCGAAGGCGGCCCCAGAGGTCAGGCTCCCAGCTGGCATTGAGGGAAAGCGAGTAGCTTGCGGAGGAGGAGACATTTTCGCCACCGCTGCGGCGATAGCCGGTTGAGGCCCCGACGGTGGGTTTGCGGGCAGCGCCACCAATGATGGTGCCTTCTTTGGCAGCGCGGAGGCGGTGGGCGGCAGACTGGAGGTTGTTGTTGTGCTTGAGGGCCTCCATTACGAGCTTGGTCATGCGTGCGTCATCGAACTCGCTGAGCCAGCCCGTGCTAATCTTGGCATTCTGACCGGATTGAGCGGCAGCGAACACAGCGGGGCCATCAATTTTCGAGGTCGTGACCGCTTGGGGTCCCTTGAGCGCTTCACAGCCCGTGAGGCAGAGGACGAGGGAGCAGGCAGCAATGCGGAAGTCGAACATGTGGGAAGATCTTACTGATCCTCTACGAGTGGGCAAGCGGACTACTCTCACTTTTTGCGCTGAGAAGTTATTTTGAAGAGTGATTTTCTTTCAGTAGCGATACTTAGTCTGCGCCTTTAAAAGGGCTGCTATGGTCAATACATGTCAGAATTGCAGAGTCAGCAATACGCCCTAAGAAAGTAGTAGTATCCACAAGTCTGGTCTACGAATGGCAGAGGGCAGAGGGCCAGACTTAGACCCGTTTAATATCCAAAGTGGTATTTTTTGTCCTGCACGGTGGCATTTGGGGGAATCTTCTTTTGCTCAAACCATTGGTAGCCGGTTTCGAGGTTTTTCCAGAAGGAATACCATGGGCTGTCGCGGGCCAGGAACATTCTTTCGGTGGTCATGCGGAAGGGGAAAAGGTGAACGCGGAAGAACTTTTGGCCCCCACGATGAGCGGCGTCGCAAAGGGTGTAGATTTCTTCGATCTTGGGATCGGTCATCGCGAGGCAACCGGTGGAGACGTCGGACCCATGGATCATGATGGCGGTTCCGTGTCGGCCATGCGCGCGGTCGTAGGCGTTTGGATAGCCCACATTGAAGGCAAGGTGGAAGCGGCTGTTGGGATTCATTTGGCTGGGCGGCACGAAGTAAAAGCCCTCGGGAACCTGACGGTCGCCTTCGGCAAATTTGGGGCCCAGGTCCCCGGAGGAAGCGGCAACGCGGTAGGTTCGGAAAAGGGCGAAGGTTTTTTTGCCAGTTTCCTGGATCCAGAGTTCGACTTTGCGCTCTTCTTTAAAGGCACGAATGAAGACGGGTGCGCCCAATTTGAGGCCTTTGGTGGTGAGATCCTCTTTTAACAAAGGGGTGACATTTCTGGCCGCCGCCCGGTCGCGGTCGGCTTGCGCGTTCATGCCAAACATGAAATACCATCCTACGCCAATGGCGAGAATGAAGAAGAGGACGGAAAGAGCGCGGCGGTTCATTCGATGAAAAAGCGTCAAAGAGAAGCTTGCTTGTGCCGTGTCAATTGGAAAACTGGAAGCCATGAAACGCAGAAACTTCCTTGGTGGATCGATGGCCCTGACAGCGCTGAGCGCATGCTCTAAACAATCGGAGGTAGAAGAATCACAGAAGCTTCTTCTGGGCTACGATAACTTCGCGGTGCGAGCGATGGGATGGAAGGCCAAGGAACTCATCGATCACGCGGTGAAGCTGAAAGTCGATACGGTTTTTATCACGGATCTGGATGCCTTCGAGAGACTTGAGGAAAGCCATCTCGCGGAAGTGAAAAGCTACGCAGATGAAAAAGGGATCCTGATTTATCTGGGCACTTGGAGTATTTGTCCCAGCTCGGTTTCCTTTAAAGACAAGTGGGGCACGGCGGATGAGCTTCTTCAGTTGGGGCTCCGCAGCGCCAAGACTCTCGGTTCACCTGTTCTTCGCGTTGTGCTTGGGAAAGGGGAGGACCGAAATACTCCAGGAGGGATCGAGGCGCGAATCGATGACACCGTGGAGGTGCTCAAGCGCAACAAGGACCTGGCGATGGAACTGGGCGTCAAGGTGGCAATCGAAAATCATGCCGGCGATTTGCACTCGCTCGAACTTAAGCGCCTCATCGAGAAAGCGGGGCCTGAATTCGTAGGAGCCAACCTGGATGCGGGCAATGCCGTCTGGACGTTGGAAACGCCGTTGGAGAACCTGGAGAACCTCGCGCCTTACGTTTTGACGACCAGCTTGCGGGACTCGCAGATTTGGGAGAGCGAAAAGGGAGTGACGGTGCAGTGGACCGCGATGGGGGAGGGGATGGTTGACTGGAAGGCTTACTTCTCGCGCTTTGCAGAACTTTGCCCCAATGCGCCGGTGCAGATTGAAACGATCTCGGGCTTCAATCGTGAGCTTAAGATCAATGAGGAGTCATACTGGAAGGCTTGGCCCGCGGGTAAGCCATCGTCGCTCGATGCCTTTTTGAAATGGGCCAAGGGCGGAGAAGAAAAGGGACCTCACAAATCTGACTCGAAGGAGGCGGAGCAAATTTATCAACTGGGAGAAATCGAGCGTAGTATCGCCTACTGCAAATCAATCGGACTTGGGCGCACGTCCTAAGGCTCAATTGAAGGCAATGGTGACAGGCACGGGGGAGTCCAATACGCCCACGGTGATGTCCGAGCAGCCGATGACGGTAGCGGAAATGACCTTGCGGGTGACGGGAGTGGCGGTGGGGTCGTTTCCGGGATGAAAGAGGGAATTAGAGGGAATTAGAGGGGAGGCTGACCTGCCTGAATGTGAACTCGATCTTGCGGTTCTCGAAGATCGTGATTTGACGAAGTCGATCCCTCCCGCTTGAATCCCTCCGTGCCGAAGGACGAAAAGAAATCACGGAGAATCGATTGGAAGAAAACATTCGGCCTCTACCACTACTTGGGGCCCTACAAAAAAATCTTTGTCCCCTCGGTCATCGCTCTTTTTTTTACGGGCGGACTGTCCCTCGCTTTCCCCTATTACCTGGGTTCGCTGATTGGATCTCCCCAGGAAGCGCTTCGCGAAGGGGGAGACGCCGCGCATATCGCTGCCAATATTGACCGAGTCGTGATGACTCTTCTCGCGATCCTTTGTGTTCAGGCCTTCGTGGCCTACTGGCGGGTGCGAGGATTTATCAAGGCGGGAGAAAGCGCGCTCTGTGATCTCCGTCAGGATGTTTTTGCCCGCCTTGTGCGTCTACCCATGGCTTGGTTTATGGAACGTCGGACAGGTGAAGTTAGCTCCCGCTTTTCCGCGGATCTCTCAATTTTACAGGAAACGCTCATTACGACTGTCCCTCAAATTGCTCGTCAAACAGTGACCTTTTTTGGCGGACTCACTTTTATCTTTATCGCTTCGGCAAAGCTCTCTCTTTTTATGTTGGCGATGATTCCGATCGTTGTGCTCATCGTTGCCGTGGTGGGGCGGAAGATCCGGAAATGGTCGAAGGATGCCCAGGACCAACTTGCGCAGAGTAATATCGTGGCGGAAGAAGCGGTGCAGGGGATTGCCGACGTGAAGGCTTATTCGAATGAGGAGTTCGAGGTGAACCGCTATCGCACAGCGTTGGATGGATTTCTAGATGTGACTTTACGAGGCTCCAAGGCGCGAGCCTCCTTTGTCAGCTTCATCATCTTTATTCTCTTCGGGACGATTTCTGTCGTGGTTTGGTTCGGTGCGGGAATGTTGGCGAGAGATGAAATCACGATGACTCAGCTGACCCACTTTATTTTGTTCAGTATCTTCGTGGGAGCCTCTCTGGGTTCGCTGCCTGAGATCATGGGCCAGCTTCAGAAAACGCAAGGAGCGACTGAGCGCATTCGTGAAATCTTGGCCCACGAGATCGAGGACGAGCGGACTTCTGATTCAACGACCCTGACGGGATCGATGGCGGCCAAGGATCTCGTCTTCGCTTATCCGTCCCGGACGGAAACGAAAGTCTTGAATGGCGTGAATTTTGAGATTTCCGCAGGCGAACGTGTCGCGGTGGTTGGGCCCAGTGGGTCCGGTAAATCGACTCTCTTTTCACTCCTTCTCGGTTTTTACGAAAGTCAGGAAGGTGGGCTCTCCTTTGATGGGAAAGCGGCGTCAGAGATTCCCGTGACGGATCGTCGGGCGGCCATGGCGGTTGTGCCTCAGGAAGTTCTGCTCTTCGGGGGCTCGATTCGTGAAAACATCGAATACGGGAGGCCGGGAGCTTCGGAGGAAGAAATTATCGAGGCGGCTAAGAAGGCGAATGCCCACGGCTTCATCGACGCATTTCCAGAAGGATATGATGCGCTCGTTGGACCTCGGGGAGTGAAATTGAGTGGTGGCCAGCGACAGCGGATTGCGATTGCTCGTGCTGTTTTGGCCGATCCGAAAATCCTCCTCCTCGATGAGGCCACCAGTGCGCTTGATTCTGAGAGTGAACGCCTGGTGCAGGAAGCGCTCGATGAACTCATGAAAGGCCGGACGAGCGTCATCATTGCCCACCGACTCGCCACCGTGAAAAGTGCGGATCGCATCATGGTCCTCAGCGATGGCAGGATTTCTGAAAGTGGAAAACACGAGGAACTCATGAGTCAGCAGGGGACGTATCGCCTTTTGGCGGAGACGCAGCTTCTTTCCTAGACCAGCGTTGAAGCGGATGGGACTGCGCAGTGAAAGGCGGTATCATAGAGTTCCGCGCATTCGTCATAACCGGCCTTGTTCACTGGTTTGAAGAGCAGTTGAGAGGTTCGCCTTTGTCTAAGGTCTTGGCTGGCATTGCGATAGGATTTGTGGAAGTCTTCGTCAGGATGATCGACATGCTAGTGAGGCTTTACGATCTGCCGGAATCGGCAGAGATGTATCAGAAGGTGGAGGATGCAGGGATCATCCTACGGCGGCCCGGGGCCTATGAAAAACACTTGGTGGAAGATTTCGTCAGGGAGCATTTTTCGCCAAAGTGGGTGAGTGAAGTTCAGGTGGCCTTCTCGCGGCAACCGATCACCTGCTTTATCGCGACACGGAATAAAGAGATTCTCGGCTTCGCCTGCTATGAGACCACGAATAAGGCTTACTTCGGCCCGACAGGTGTTTCTGAAGCGGCCCGGGGAACGGGGATTGGGAAAGCGCTTCTCATGAAAGCGCTCGAAGGCCTCCATGACTTGGGTTACGCCTATGGATTTATCGGAGGGGTGGGCCCTAAAGAGTTCTACGCCAAGGCGGTGGGAGCGGTGGAAATTCCCGGTAGCGATCCTAGTATTTACGTTGATATTCTGCCCGAACCACTTTTTTAATCGTGACCGGACAAGACCCCAACTTTGTAAAAGGTGCCTTTGCTAAGATCGCCGATCGCTACGTGCTCACCAATCACGTGCTCAGTGTGGGCACCGATATTCTTTGGCGCAAAAAAGTGGGCCGCATGGTGGAGGCGTGGAATCCCGCGAGCATTTTGGATGTCGCAACTGGAACGGGGGACCTGGCGCTGGAGCTGCAACGGCGATGCCCCGAGGCCCGAATGTTGGGGACTGATTTTTGCCCTGAAATGCTGGTGCATGCGACGTCGAGTGGGGTTAAGGAAACCCAAGTGGCAGATGCCATGAACCTGCCCTTCGAGGACGGAGAGTTTGAGTTAGTGACGGCGGCCTTTGGCTTGCGCAATATGTCGAACTGGGCCGAAGCAGTGGAGGAAATGTCACGTGTCATCAAGCCGGGCGGGCATCTCCTAGTGCTCGATTTTTCACTCCCGGAAGGAATCTTGGCCAAGCCCTACGAATTCTACCTTAATAAGGTCCTTCCGAAAATGGCGGGAGCGCTGACCGGCGAACGTCATGCTTATGAATATCTCGCCGGATCGATCGGAGAGTTTCCGAAGGGCGAGGCGATGCTCGATCTTTTTCGCGCCGCCGGACTTCAGGAGACCAAGTGGATTCCGCTGAGCGCCGGGATTGCTTCAATCTATACGGGACTTGCGAAGTAGCGCCACTTCGGTAGGTTACGCGCATGTCAATCGAGCGTGGAGCGAATCAGTGGGTTTGTGATTTGGTGGCTTACGAGCCGGGAAAACCGATCGAGGAAACGGCCCGTGAATTGGGTCTGAAGCCGGAGGAGATCATCAAGCTGGCTAGTAATGAAAATCCGCTGGGTCCTTCGCCGCGTGCGCAGGAGGCGATGCGCGATGAGATTGCCAAAGCGCACCTTTATCCCGATGGGGGAGGCTATAAATTGCGGACGGCTCTGGCGGAGAAGCACGGGGTCGAGTTTGGCAATGTCGTCCTCGGCAACGGTTCGAACGAAATTATCGAGCTGCTCTGCCACAGTTTTCTCAAACCAGGGGTGGCCTTGATCGCCGCTGAACACGCTTTTGTGGTCTACAAGCTCATGGCGACTCTTTTTGGAGCTGATTACAAGGAGGTGCCGGATCCCGGATTTGTGCATGATCTTGAAGGAATGGCGGATGCCATTACGCCCGAGACTCGTTTGGTTTTCATCGCGAATCCGAACAACCCTACGGGAACGCTCGTGGGGCAAGAGGAGATTGACCGCTTTGTTGATCGTCTTCCCGATCATGTCGTGGCGGTGTTCGATGAAGCTTATTTTGAATTTCTTCCTGATGCTCCTGATACCATCAAGCACGTGAAGGCGGGGAAAAATGTCGTGGTCATGCGCACCTTCTCGAAGGCCCAGGGTCTCTCGGCTCTGCGGATTGGTTATGGTCTTGCACCCGCCCCAATCGCGGGTCTTCTCAACCGGGCGAGGCAGCCCTTTAATGCCAATGCCATCGCTCAAGCGGCAGCTCTGGCGTCGATGCAGGATGAGGAGCACATTGCCGCGACCGTGGAGAACAACCGGATTGGACTGGAGTTTTTCCAAAGTTCCTTTGCTGAGCGTGGCTGGGAATTCGTCCCGAGCGTCGCCAATTTTGTCCTCGTGAATGTGGGCGACGGAGATCGGGTGTTTGCGGGACTTTTGAAAAAGGGTGTGATTATCAGAGCGATGCGGGGCTACAAGCTCCCGGAGTGGGTGAGAATCTCTATCGGGACGCCATCGCAGAATGAGCGTTGTCTGAAGGAACTCGATGCCTTGCTCGTCAGTTGACATTGGGCAAGTTATTCAGTTATACTTAAGTAAGGATGAGTGCAGATTTTGGTCAGCGGCAGTTTCAGTGCGGCAGTTGCCAAGGGCTAATCACGATCCCGGCGAATCTTCCGACGACGACTGCTCCTTGCCCGATTTGTGGGACCCCGACCACGTCTCCCGAGCCCTTGCCTCAGGGACCAGCTGGTCAAGAGGCTCCGTTTCCTCAAGCTCAGCCGACTCTTCCTCCCGCAGAGGTAGAAGGAAAAGCAACTATTGATCCTGTTCCACAGGAAAAAGGCGGAAATGGGATTCTTTTGGGGATTGCTGGTTTGGCATTATTCCTCGGACTGATCGGGGGCGGTTATTTTCTCATGGCGAAGTTTCGCTTGGATCCCATCCCGGCTGATTACGGTACGAATCCAAGCCCAGCGGTGGACGGGAGGCCTCCGGTTTCATCGGAATCGACGTGGCGGGCCAAAGAAGATCTGCTTGCTTTTTACGAAGCTAAGAATGTGCTTGAGGCCTTTTTTACCGCCGAGACGGCGGAAGAAAAAGCGAAGTATATTCTCGGCGGAGCTGAGCGGTTGGATGAACTCCGGGAGTTTTACAGCTCTGAACAGTTTAAGGACGACACGCTTGCGGCGGAAAATTTCACCTCTTTCCCGATGCAGTCGAGTGATTTGGATCGTGGAATTTACCTGATGGATTACCATCGCCCCAAGCAATTCAAGTTTTCTGAGTTCTTCCGTCCGGTGCCGACCCTAGAGCAGCTCATGGAGGTAGAATCGGCCAGTATCCTGGTGTGGCCCGGCGCGCTCAAGGACAACTTTGAGATGGCTGCCCGTCGAGCCCGTGCTTTCTTTAAGAAAGTGGACGGAGTCTACAAGCTGGATTGGGATACTCTGGTGCAGACTCAATTCCGAACCTTCCGGGATTTTACTGATTTCCCTGTTCCTGGAGGCTCTGGCGTTTTCCGGCTTTTCATTATCGAGGATGTTACGACGACCGTGCTGAAGGATACTGATAACCGTATCTTCCGGATGATCGATGCGGCTTATGTTGTGGATGATCAAATTACGGTTGAGATCGCTAATAATTCTGAGGTTGGAAGACTTCTCGATCGCTTTACTTGGACTGATAAGCTTGGAGCAGAGATCAAGGGAACCACCGTGACGCTTCGGCTGCGCTGGTCTTCCGAGGTGAAGCCCAAGTTGCAAATCGATAAGGTGATCTGCTGGGAATTCTTGGGAGTCGGCGGCGATCCTTCAAATCTTAGTGATACTTCAAAACTTGCTGATCCTAGGCCTCAGTAAACGATGGAATCGGACGGAGACACGATTGTCGCGATTGCCAGCCCCGCAGGGATGGGCGCGGTATCACTGATTCGGATTTCGGGGCCGCAGTCGCGTGAGATTGCGCAAAAGGTGATTGGTTCCAAGGCGCTTCCTCCAGTGAGGAAAGTAGGGCTGCGGTCGATTGTCGGCGCGGAAGGATTGGTGATCGATGAAGGCTTGTGGGTCACCTTTTCGGGGCCGGCGAGTTACACGGGAGAAGATGTGGCGGAGTTCACCGGTCACGGTGGCGTGATGGTGACTCGCAAGGTTTTAGAGCGCTTGATCGAGGCGGGGGCACGACCCGCTGAGCCGGGAGAGTTTACCCAGCGGGCTTTCTTGAATGGTCGACTTGATCTGACTCAGGCGGAAGCGGTAATGGATCTTATTTCGGCCCAAACTTCGCTAGCGCTTCGTTCGGCGACGGAACAACTGGAAGGACGCTTGGGTCAGCGTTGCGAGGAAATCCGGGCGGATCTTCTTGGGGCCACTGCTCATCTCGAGGCCTATATCGACTTTCCGGAGGAGGATATTGATCCGGCCGTGGGTGAGGCTCTCAAAAAGAGGATGGGCGATCAGTGGGAGAAGATTGCGGGGCTGCTGGCAACTGCCGATCAAGGGCGCATTCTCCGGGAGGGAGTGCGGACGGTTATTTACGGGAAGCCGAATGTCGGGAAATCGTCACTCTTGAACCGGCTTCTGGGCTATCAGCGCGCGATTGTGAGTTCGATCGAAGGCACCACGCGGGACACCATTGAAGAAGTGGTGAACATGCGTGGCATTCCTCTGCGTCTGGTTGATACCGCGGGAGTGCGGGACTCGAGCGATGAAATCGAGATCACGGGGATTAAAATGACTCACGCCCAGGTGTCACGGGCTGATTTGGTGCTGGAGGTGGTCGATCTGGCGAAGCCGCGATGTGACTCTTCTTTTTCACGACCAGAAGGGGCCAAGTGGCTCGTCATTTATAATAAGAGCGATGAGGAAGATTCCAGTTGGGTCGGGCAAGAGGGGCTGCGGATCTCCTGTGAGACGGGGGAGGGATTTAAAGATCTTGAGGAAGAAATCGCGCGAATCTTGTCTCTCGATGAGGACCATTGGGGGGTTCATTCGGTCGCGGTCAATGCTCGCCATCAGGCTTGCCTAGATCGGGCCCGGATCGCTCTGGAGGAGGCCATTTCCTCGATGGAACAGGGGGAAGAGCCCGAGTTCACTTCCCTGAGTCTGCGTGAGGCGCTGTCCGCGATTGGGGAGATTGCGGGAGTGGTCGATACCGAGGATATTCTCGGCGAGATTTTCAGCAATTTCTGCATTGGAAAGTAGATGAGAATGAGAGAGCCTAAAAGCTGGTCTTGATCCCTCCGGAAAATGAGAGAAGTTTAGGTCTGCATGAAATGGCTTTCACCACTTGCCCCTCTGGCGCTTTTCGCCTTCTCGTTGACCGCATCACTGTCTCAGGAGTCGGCTGCAGAGATACCTGTGATCGAGAAACTCAGGGAAGGCCTGATCTCGGATGACTTCAAAACCCGGGTTGAGGCCACCAAGGCGCTTTGGGTTTTGGGTGATAAAGCTCTTGATCTGCTGGCAGAGTTGGAAAACTCGGACGACCCGGAAATGGCGGCGCGGGCGGCCCGCTTGCGAAAGAAGATCCGTTTGGGGATTCTTCACGATACCCCTGAGGAGATCGCCCAAAAGATCGAGAGCTATCACGCTAGCACGGACCGGGCGAAGCTGAAGCTGATAGGGGAGCTCTATGAAGAAAAGCAGTTTGAGATTCTAGTGCGTCTGAGGGCTTTCGAGAAGAACGAAGAAATTTGGAGTGAGATCGATGTGCGCATTGGGAGGGTCATTCCCCAGTTAATCCGTAAGCATTTGATGGCGGGAGAGATGGATCAGGCAGAGAAAATTCTAAAGCTGGGAAATGACTTTGAGAGTCTGATTCGCTACGGCGTTTTTCTCCAGGTCGAGGGAAGGCTGGAAGAAACGATCAAGAAGCTGGAGAAGAGCATCGATCCGGAACAGCAAGCCCGCTATCTGGCTTACCTTCGCGTGAAGGGCGATGTGCCACTCCTCCTCAAAGAAGCTACCCGGCTGGATGATGCGAATGCGGTAGCGACTGCCGCGATCTTGTCAGGCGATCCGCTTCCGCTCATACGCCTTCACCTTGAGCAAGATGGGCTTCCCCTTTCTGACATGGTTTATCTTGAGCTTGCTCTGGCCCGGGCTGAGGGCGACGTAAAAAAGGAAGAGCGCCTGATCGCGGCCCTGAAGGACTTGGGAAATGAAGAAGGCACGGCGGATCGTGCGCGAGTGAACATGTATCGAGCCGGACTCCCTGCGCTTGCTGGAAAAAGCGCAATCCAAGGGGACTGGCGGGATCATCTTCGTCATCTAAAGATCGTTGATCAGCATGTCGCCATTCCTGCTGTTTTTGGTTTGAAAGGGACGACACTCACGAAGGAGTGGATCGAGGAGAAGGTTTCTCATTTGAAGCCCGGTGAAAAGCAGGACCAAGCTGCGCAAACTCTGCTTCAGGCGCTTTGGTTTTTTGATGGCCGGGGCAACGTTGAGGAGACGGCGCGCTGCATGGATGCCATCTGGCAGAGCGGGGCAAAAATGGATGATGGGGTGATCCTCAATCTCATCAATTTCGCCCACAGTTACGCTCCCCACGGATCGATGATCGC
>ENA-OSJC01003582-OSJC01003582.1-marine-metagenome-genome-assembly--contig:-NODE-3582-length-11021-cov-3.721765_pt1 | contig 11021 bp, 12 predicted proteins | sample MGYA00237885_ERZ534234 | MGnify/ENA primary metagenome ERZ534234 (study PRJEB26413, sample SAMN06343907) | marine metagenome | isolation source: coastal waters | place: Atlantic Ocean: West Antarctic... | reverse complement strand
CTTAGACTTTTTGGTCAAAGAAGATAGTTCAGCATTAATTAATTAAATAAAAAATAGTTAAGTTTTTAAGTAATATTTATGGTAGGGAATTAGATACTACCTTAAACCCAGAAGCTGCATTCGTTAAAATATTTAGGGAAGCAGAAGGCGTTGGGACAATCCAAGACATCCTGGCACGGTTAGATGATATGCCTGTAGCACGTTCTCGTATTATTAGAGATGGTTTAGAGACATCATTTCTCCGGCATTTAGGTAACAGGATTAACGGTGCAAAGATGCAGAGCGGCGGGGCTATGTCACTCAAAGGAGCAAACGTAGACAGCATCCTAACTGAACTTAACAACACGCTAGACATAGGACGTGTTGTATTTTCTAAATCTCCTGAGACTATGGAAACTATTGAAATTCTTTTAGACGCTGCTCGTATTGTTGAAAAACAGAAACAAGCCACGCCTGTACCATCCATGTCGGCTACGGTATTTAATCAGGAAGCCGTACAAGCTACCAGCAGATTAATTATGACGTTTATTGGTCCTCTGACCCGACTTGGTGCGAGGGTGAGTGCTTTATCAGGGACAATTTTTGATAAGCTAGACTCAACTCAGAGAGCGGCTCGTATCATGGATAACATGCTGGCTGACCCTGACTACTTCTTAGAATTAGCTAAAAAGTATAACCGATATCCACTAGATCCATTAGTAGAAGAGAACCTAATCACTGCTCTGACGGCGGGTGCTATAAAAGGTGCAAATGCAGAAATTGAATACATGTATGATCAAAATAATGTAGATCAACAAATGGAAAGCCTACTTGCACAATAGAAAAAACCCCCAGTCGCTAAACTGAGGGTTCTATCTAAACACAAATAGAAGCGACCAAGCTTCTACTTACATTTGTTATACCAAAATAAACGCTCTCAGGTCAATGCTCTGGGAGCGTTTTTCTTTATAAAGTTTGTACAAAAATAGCCTTGTCTGTAGGTATGTTAAAGAACTTTTCACCAAAGCGTATCTTAACATTTGGTACATCTACCATTTCAGCGGATATCACCGTGTCACGGGCTATAATAGCAGCGTGTGTGAGGCTGTTGTTAAATACCATGAACTGGGTGGGTTTACCTAGGAACTTAGCTTTACGCACAGGGATATGAATGCTGTCGTATTTAAAATCCTTGCCATGCCAAACCGTCTTTACCTCAACCTCACAGTAGAAGCGCCGTCCGTCACGCTCCACCACAAGATCTACACCAAAATCATCTTCGTTGTCAGTGCAGGTATATCCTTGCGAAGACCAAAACGCCTTTGCCTTGGTCCTCGCTGCTTTGTCGTATTTGTTGAAGTCAGCGGATTGAAATACTTTATACATGCTTTTCCCTGTTCAAAAAATATGCTGCATTAAACCCTCTATGCCATTCACGGTTATAGTGAGAGTTTCGGCGATAGTCGCAGGCAAGCTCCCCGTCCAAGAAGGCGTTGTAGCCTTTCATGTACGGAGTGTCTTGTTCCTCTATGCGGTTTAACGAATGGGACATGCGCCTGTCGCACATTCATCTTCTGATAGCTCTAGAAGGCTGTTGCCTTTATCCAGATCAACTGGAAGCAGGGTTTTAAGATACTTAGTGTAGTCCTCTTTCGTCACCACTTCCTGTGGCAAATACTCATAACCAAGGTCTTTGGCTGTTTTAGTAGGGTCGTTGCGGTAGATGAAAGATACGCCTACATAGGTGTCCCAGTTATCTAAGATCCAATCAATGATCGTAGGGATTTCTGTAATATCATAGGAGATCGTTACAGAACAATTATGATCAACATAGTAATCCATCATAACCTTGTAGCGGTCTAACTGAAGCACAGCAGATTCAAGGTTAACGAACTTACCGTCTACCTCGGTGAACTTCACATCCTCATAAGCTACTGGGAATGTAATCAGGACGCTATCAGGCTCTCCAGGCTTCTTAATGACCTTGTAGTTTGCCGCCTTCATAACTGGTACAATAGGATCATGCTTTGAGAAGGTTACATTGTTGAAAAGGTACTTTCCTAATGGTCGATGCACCCCCTCTGTAGTATCCATGATCTTTGACAGGCTTCCGCTTGGCTTGACCGTGGTAACAAGTTTAGGACGTGGAAGCAGCAAAACGTCTGCCATGTTGTTTGCACCACGTTGCGCCCACGAGCGGAGGTTCTGTAGTCGGTTGGGAGCTTCTGGGCCGTGAAAGTCTAGAAACTTAACAATGCCAGTTAGACCTACGCCGCACAGACGCAGGAACTCATTCAGTTCGTGCCAAGAGCGTTGTAGTACGCCATCATCAAGGTCCACGCACGTCTGACGATAGTTTGCCCGTGAAACCACCCACATGGCACGTTCTAAAGCAGGAGTGTCTGATAAGAACTTACCTAAGTCACATTCAACTAGGTTACAAAAACTCTTATTTCCGAGCAGGATCTCAGCACATGGGTTTAAACCTTTAAAATGTGGCGCTCTTTTAAGTGCAGCTTCCGCATTAATAAACCCTGGTTCGCTTCCGCCTGCCTCAACCATACGTTCAAAGATGTAGCTCAATTCCCACTTAGTCGGCTTCTTAGAGAACACAATGGAGTTGTTAGACTGTTGTCTGTGACCATTATCATGCAGCCAAAAATCTTTCTTTGCTGTGATGAACTCATCAACTTCATTATCCTCAATTGGCATCAGCGCAATCTCAGCAGAACGGCGTGAGGAGAGTGTGGTTCCTAGATGGTTTAGGAGATCCAAAATATCCATTCTAGATAGAAGTTTACCCGCACGTTTGTTCATCAGCTTGCAGATGTTTGCAAATGCAATTGAGATTGTTTCGTCACCAGATGAAATCCAGCCATAGCCTTTTAGGCGCTCCCCTGCAGGGCGTATCTCTGTGAAATCTAGTATTAGGCGATTTATAGGTGTTTTTAATGCAAGTATTTTACCAATAGATTTAGCCCATGCTTCAGCACTATCACCAATCTTGATATGAGTTACCTTTTTTCCATCATCGTCATTGTAGGTACGCTCTTGGTTATCAGGAAAGCCTTTGTCTGTACGAATAGATCGGATGATCTCAACTTCAACGGGTTTAGCAAAACCATTCAGTGTGCCACGCACAGGCTCAAAGCCCACACCACAGCCCTGTAGGAGTAGCCAGAACTGATCTACTATATCATGCACTGTCTCAGAGCGGCCAAAGCTACAGTTAAACTGTGATGCCTCACGGGTCTTAGCTACGTTTGTGCCGCCTAGCCACAGAGTGCGGCCCGATACTGTAGCCTTACGGTCAACCATAAGGTCACGAAGCTCTTCTAGCTCAGATAACTCATCTTGCGTAAGCTCCGTACCTTTAGCTCGTTCCCACAACCATTGCTGGTGTTCAATCACACGGCCTACTGTTTCTTCCCATGTCTCAAATACAGTACCTTCATCATTCAGAGGGCGGTTGTATGTGCGGCGGGTAATTACGTTAGCCCGTGTGGAAAATGTTTGTTTATTACTGCTCATTTTTATTCCCTACTACTAACGATTATCGCCAGAACCGCCCAGAACCCCACGGGCCATGCGACTGTTCAATTTATCCAAATTGCGCTGGGCAACCTCTTCCAGGCCAAAGCCGAGATCAGTGCAGAGAGCGGCCAGGTTCCAAAGGCAGTCACCTGCTTCGTCAGCAATAGCTTCACGATGTTCAGGTAAAAAGTGACCATTGCTGTCCCGCATAACCTTTTGGATCTTGCCTGCGATTTCACCCGCTTCTGCAAACAAGGCTATTGCCGGGTACATAATCACGTCAGCATCATCGTAGATGGCAGTTTTACCTGCTTGTGTTTGGTAGTCTTGCATCTTCATAGTTTTTCGCCTCTTCCGTGCATTTCAATTAAATCTTGGATAAAAAACTTCATCTTGTTGAGGTCATACAGAGTGTCTGTTCCCTGCTTTTCAGCCAGCCGATAACAAGCCTTGAAGATGTCACCACGGCTCTTGCTCATGCCCTTGTGGCTGATCAAGTGACGCAGTTCTTTAGCGTGTGCAGGGATGGTGTAATAAGAGGTAGACAAACCATCAGAGGCAACTTTTATGCGGTCTGAAGTACTGTCTGGTGACGTAAATCTGGTGTCATCCAGTAAGGCCCATTTCGCCATCAGTTGATCCGCTTAGTGTTCTTGTTAATGGGAACAACCTTGGAGTCTTTTACGGCATCTATTAGCTCTTCATCTGGCTCAAACATGATACCGTCATCATCTTCACCGTCAGCTAGTTCTGATAGGTTACCAATGGACGCCAAGCCTTCAGGACTTGCATGCACAAAGAACTCTAAACCCTTGAGCATTAACAAAAGATAGTCTTTAGCTTGCTCATCTAGGCTATCAGTCACATTAGCCAGAGCGATGGTTAGTGGTTCACCTTCTTCAGACAAGGTGACACAGATAGATATGCTATCTTCGGGAAGATCTTGTGCATTCATTTTTTTAGCCTTTTAGTTAAGTTGAAAAAGTGATCCGCATCTACGACTGCCAAAGGCTTGCGTTGATCTGCTTTGATAATTGCCAGCGGCGTTGCACCTTTTGGGCAATTGGCTGTGGCCTGATCCATCACTTTATAGATTGCGTTTGACTTGTTGTTTTTGCATTCAACTGAGTACGGAAAGAGGCGTCTTGCAGCAGGCGAAAACAATAGGTCTTCACCATTTGATCCCATTGATGTTGAGCGGATGTCACCATCTTCAAGTTTAGGAAAAAGTAGGTATAATTTATCTCTGACCCATTGCTGCAGGCGTCTGCCTTTTGCCTTCGCAGATTGAGGCGTTATAGCCACTTCGGTTTCTCTAGGATCGTATAATCACCCCAGCCTGTCCCGTAGTTTACCTCTTCTTCTGCCCTTGCAATTACTGCTAATGTTTTATGTAATTCCGTCATGGCCCATTTCATTACTTCTGGCCCCATGACATGAAGGTGGGAAATGTACGGAGCTTGTTTTTCACACGCAATAAAATTAAATTCAGTTATGTCATAACCAGCAAGCTGACAGGTATATACATAATGAGCGCCCTGTAAAAAATAGCCATATTTTACGCATTCGGACATAAAACCTTTTGGACTAGCGTCTTGCGTAGTCTTCACGTCATAAACGGTATTTTCAGACTCAATCATTAAATCTGGGCGTGTTTTTAATAACAAACCAGAGATCGGGTCTTGGGCCATTATACTAATTTCGTTTATTCTATCAGGGTGATTTAACGCCTTAGAACAAACAGGATTACTCAATGCACCTCTAGTGATACAATTAGCTACGTTAAACTCCACCTCAGTCAAAAGGACTTGGTCTTTGGTTAACTTTTCTTTCATAGCTTTAAATTCAGCACTGGCCTTAGTTTTTGGGCCTTTGATCACTAAATTTTTATCTTTTTCGAGGAGATTGGCATGAACGGCATTACCCATAGCAAAAGCCGCTGACTGAACAATTTTCTGCCCCTTCCAGTGTGCTAATGACTTTTTGTATACCGCTTTGACAGCACTAGAGGAGATACCATCGATTGAATGGTACTGCTCGTTAGACATATCATCCCTAATAGTAACCTGATGGGAAATTGTCTCTGCTTTTTTTACAGCACTCATACTCATGCTACTTCTTCAAAGTCAGCGTCTAGGCTGTCCCCAAGTGCTTCTAAAGCAGCATTATCTATTGAGCCTTCAGACAATGCCTTGAAGTACTGCTCATCAATGTATTTATGCTCGGCACGAATACTATCACCAAACACCTTCATTGTATCACGAACTTCTTTAGTGAGATCTAGAACGGTGGATGTCTCTGGCGTGTAGCCAAACGTATACCAAACAACAGAACCATTTTCGTTATAAATCGAATGTAGTTTAGCCTGGTAGTTGTATACCGCTGAACCTTTCGGAAGAGCTTTAATAAAGTGGTTGTAAAAGCCGCTGTAGGTGGAGTTTTTATGGAACATTATGCACGGTTCGTTCTCAATAACGACTTCCGTTCCATCTTCTTTTTTACCAGTATAACTGACTAGTCCACGGATAACCCGGTGTTGCATGGAGCGCCACTTCTTGGCTTCGTCATATTCCATTTCCTTACGGTCATCCCACGAAGGCATTCCACAGGCGATGCCGCCACGCATGTCACGGGCTTCATCCTTGTAAGGATTTTTAACCGCTAAAGATTTATTTATGAGGGTGCGCTTGCCATCAACCTCATCCCAATGAAAATACTGGACTAGGTTTGACACCGGCCTAAACGTAACTGTCTCAGCATACACGGGATCATCTGTGCCTGTGAGATAAAAGCTTCCTTCTGGAATAGGCTTCTTAGTTAATTTATTTCTAGATTTTGCATTAATACGCAACTCAGGAACACGGACGATGGATGAGTCTCCACCTTTATTAGGCACGTCTGTGCCGAGGATGTCAGCTAGTTCTGCCATCTCGACAGCATCAATTGTAGTTAGATCGCTCATTGCGGATCCTTTCTTAGGTGAACTTCTATTGTGGCACAACTAAGTGGCACTAGTCAATCAAATTCTACCTGATCAAGCCAGTTTTTCCCGCCAGTAATTTCGATTTCTAATGGTAGAGCAAACGTGTAATCCCAACGCTGCTCGGCTTCGCCAATAGCACCAACCATAGCCCATTTAAGAGCATCTTTCACTTGATCAATCTCAGTGGGAAATACATCAGCTACCAAGCTATCGTGGACTGTCAGCACCAGTTTTGATTTAAGTTTTAATTCCTTAAACTTTCTGAAAGCACGAATGCAGGAGATCATCATCAAGTCAGCGGCGGCTGATTGAACAGGGTAATTAACGATCTGGGTGTAGAAGGTAGTACGACCACCTCGTAGCCTGGTCACGTCCGGCCAGAAGAACTGTCGGCCACTTGGTATCTGCACTATTCCGTTTTTAAGGACGCCGTCTGCTAGTCTCTTATGATATGCAGCAAGACCCTCATATATACTGAAAAATTCTTTAAAGTATGTCTGTATATGTTCTGCCTCATTCATACCTCTTCCGCCATAAATGGGGCTGAAAGAATATTTTTTCGACTGTGTACGTTGGTCTTTAGTAACTACAGATGGATCACACTGATAGATGATTGAAGCAGTCTGCTTATGCAGATCCTTACCTGTTTTAACATCCGATATTATCTGGGCATCCCTGCTTAACTCACCACAAATGACAAATTCAGCAGAACTGAAATCAGCTTCGATCACAGTCCCGTTTTCAAAGCGACTGACAACTGCCCGTCTAACGGGGAAGCCACGCTTTGGAGCGTTCTGCATGTTAGGGGCAGTACTACTAAGCCTGCCAGTAGCAGTGACGCACTGAGTGAACTGGGTATGTAAAATACCGTCAGACCTAGTCCATGTTTCAAAGCCTTTGACGAATGAATCTAGATATACATTGACCGCACTAAGGCGGCTACTTTTTGTAAGAAACTCCACCGCTATCGTGTTGCCCTTGGCTTCAGCTTGGCTGATCAGTCGCTGGATGGTTACCTTGTCTGTTTTGAACCCGTTTATAGATGCATCACCAGGTGAGGATGGGTTTAGCCGCAGTCCTGCAGTCAGGCCATTAGGTCTATAGAAAGCCCCTACCCCATGACACGCTGGGCATTTGGATAGGTTTTTGTAAGGATCCCCTTGAACACGGTATTTCTTTTTAAGTTTGGTAATGGTCTTCTGTTTATACTTTTGTATATACGCACGGCCATCACAAGCGGTACAACAGACCACATCTGTGCGTTGTATAATCTTTGTGGTTGCACGAACTGCAGCATTAAACTCACTTCTTTTCATGCGAGGCGGATACAAAGGCTTGCCTGTAGGCCCTACCCCAATGTTCCAAACCTGCTGATGATCAGCCCGGTCTATTACTTCCCTGCTGTAGACAACTTTGGTCATGTCAGCGCCGGATGCTAGGTTGATGATAGTATCACCCATGACACGCTCAACTATCTGATCAAGACGTGTCTTTAATACCTTTTGCTCTTGCTCATACTCAGTCTTAATGCCGCCAAGGACATCTATATCAACCTTGATACCGTTGCGCTCAATCTCAACCAGAAACAAAAGCATTTCATTCATCATGGTTACTGTTTCCACCAGAGAAGCATTACTCTCTTTGGTGTAGTCTTCTTGCTGCGCTACATAGATTTCAGCACAGGAGATTACATCTGCCTCGGCATATTCAATAACAGTCTCAAGTGGCATGGCTTCAAAACCAGTGCCGGACTTAAACAGATCATCAACCAGGTCTGACTTCTTGCGGGTAACATCCCGGCGTTCCGCTGTGGCTTTCAGTGATAGCTTTTGCCTCTGACCTCTGGCGAGAATATACTCACCAACCATAGTACAGTAGACTACTTCTGGTATTTCAAAGCCCATTTCTAACAACCACATCACATCAAACTTTGCGTTGTGGCAGACCAATACATCAGCTTCTTTCAGGGCTGCTCGTAAGCTATCAGGGCTGTCTGGTGTTTCTTTTTCATTATGAAAGAAGATTAAGTTATTTACATAATCAACTGTTGTACCAATAATAAAGCCAAAGTGTGCGGATACGCACCTATTCTCTGGGTGAAACGGGCTATTGTCGATCTTACCCGTTAACATCTTTACTGTTGTTTCTAGGTCCAGGCTTAGAACCTTCATTATTTTCTACCGTAGAAGTGGGTGGAATAAGAAACATCATGGCGGTCAAATAAGTACCAACAGGCGTTGTCTTTGCCTGCGGTCTTGTCGAACCACTTCACCCTACCAATGCTCACAATCTTACGAAGCCGTGGCAGAAAAGGAGTAGACTGCCTGGTGTGTATCCAATCACTATCAAACAGTAGCCAGGTAGGTTTGATGTCTGAGAAGGTAGTAATCATGGGATGCAAAACTGTGCGCTCCCACGGTGGATTGGTTATGATTAAGTCAGCGCACCCAAGGTCTTTTTCTTCAAGTGCTAGAGCATCAAGCCTATCAATGTTAATCGCTTGAGGTGAGATATCATACGCAGTTGTACAGCGTAGACCGATATTGACTAAGGATCTAACAAGCGCCCCATCACCAGCGCAAGGTTCACAGAAGCTGTCCACGTCTTGAATGAATGGTATTAGAGGCTCAACAGCTTCCACTGGCGTCCGGTAGAAGTCACGAGGATTTCTTTCAAAGTTAGAGCGTTTACCCATTATTCTACATACCTGCTGATTTCTGGTTCAATGTTGCAGATCACGCAGCCGTGGTAGCCTGACAGCTTGTTCTTGCTGACGTTGAGGAAACGGGTGTGGTCTGGGTTATCGTCCTCTGAGGTGCTATACTTAGCGACACCGATTATGAGGTCTGCTTCTGCTGCCTTGCCGGTCTTGGAGCCTTCAAGCATACTAAAGTCGATGCGGGTCTTACCTTCTGCATCTGCACTGGCTTGGCTAATACCTAAAAGAGCGCAGTCATGCCGTTTGGCTAATTCACGAAGGGAGCGATATAGTTCACGAATGCGCTCATGGCTGGCATTGTATGTGCCAGAGATCGTAACTTTATCAGCTTGGTCAATAACGATTAAATTAGGCTTTATCTTCTCACAGTAGCCATTGATCGTATCCAAATCCCATTCTTGGATGTCTTTCATAATCAGGCGGTCTTTAATCGATAGATACTTAGACGTAGCTAAATCAGGATTGTCAGCGATCTGCTCACGGGTCATGCCACTACAAGCAGCAATAGCTCGTAGCTTTGTGCGAGTGGATTTCTCTTCATTACATAGATACAGGATCTTTGCGCCCTGCTGGGCGAAGCCGCCGGGGGCTGCACATAAGCTGATAGCCAATGCTGACTTACCAGTTTCAGGACGGGCGAATATAATACCGAACTCTGAAGGGCCGATGCCGTAGACATGCCTGGACAGTGTTTCAATGTTGAACTTCCAGCGGTTTTCATCTGAGGTTTCTGCTAACAGTTCGTAAATATCGTCAGTCGTTGGCTCACCAAAGTTATCCGGCATGTAGCCGTCCTTAGTGCGCTCAAGCAATGACTGCAGGCGGGTCATAGCTCCCAGGTCACCCTCAGACATGTTAATGCCAAGATTGGCTATGTCCCTGCCCACCTCACGCCGCCACAGGCTTTCAATTACATCAACTGCTACGTCAGGAGTGATTGGATCACTGTATTTAAGTAGGTCAACGGTATCTCTAAACTCATTGATCTCTGAAGTGGTGGCGATGGGATTGTTGCATAACCAGATTGAGTACAAATCATCAGCGGTTATATCTTTTTCGTATTTGTTGTGGGCGTCACTGAGTAGGTCATACAAAATAGCAGAATCATCTGAGAATATAGATTTCCGTAAGCGGCTTTTACTACTTAGGTATGTGTCGTTGTTGAGCAAAGTTTTTAGTAAGGGTATCTCCATAGCTATCGCCTTTCCGGTGCATTGTTAAGTGGCACAGTAATAGACGGTTTAGGAAATAAAAAAAGCCCCTATCTGCAGATAGAGGCAATTTAATTAAATATGTGTTTTAAAGCAGTAGGTTAGCTATTTCTAAATTTCATAGACTTAATGTCTGGCGTTTGATCCCCCCGCCGCTCTTTTAGATCTACCTGATGAAAAACAACACGCTTGTTGTTCTTAACGATAGAAGCAATAGCTTCCTGTAATTTGGTTTGTTCTTCAGCAGCTTCTAAAAAACTACCTTCAATGTCATAATCTATGACAACAATGCCTCGGCATTTCATATTATTTTCCTTCGTATACATTCATGGATGCAGTGAGTATTTTAAGTCGTTTTCCTCGACTTGCCCCTGCACTTACTTATCGGAATTAATTAAGTAAATGCAATATTTGGGGGGCCAGATGGTGGGTTGTTAAAATGGGTTGCAGAGTTCCCAGATTGAGTACCACCAACATTAGAACCTTCTGGCGCAGTGTAGCTCCAGATAGCCTTTTTATTCATAAATTTTGAACCTGGGCCTTTTCGCCATTGGCGCATGGTCATCCCATTAGGCATTTTTGCTTTAGAACGTAC
>ENA-OSJC01003580-OSJC01003580.1-marine-metagenome-genome-assembly--contig:-NODE-3580-length-11027-cov-7.064932_pt1 | contig 11027 bp, 11 predicted proteins | sample MGYA00237885_ERZ534234 | MGnify/ENA primary metagenome ERZ534234 (study PRJEB26413, sample SAMN06343907) | marine metagenome | isolation source: coastal waters | place: Atlantic Ocean: West Antarctic... | reverse complement strand
AATCAGGCTTGTCTCCTTAAAAGGATATGTATGAAGGATATAGATATCTTGATTTTCTTGTTTTGAGATTGTAGATGGCACCTTTATAGCCCAAGTGACTTTAAAGCTCTTAAATCATCTGACCATCCTTTTTGGACTTTTACCCAAGTTTCAAGCCACACCTTTCCGCCAAAAAGTTTTTCCATATCAATCCGAGCCTTTGTTGATATATCTTTTAGTCTTATACCCTTGTTGCCTATAATCATAGGTTTATGTGAATCTCTTTCAACAATGATTGCAGCAAATATTCTTCGAACATTACCTTCGTGTTCGAACTTCTCTATTTCAACAGCAACCGAATATGGAAGCTCTTGGCCAGTAAGTCTAAAAATTTTTTCTCTAATTATTTCTGCTGCCAAAAAGCGTTCGTTTTTATCTGTAATTTGATCTTCTTCATATATAAATTCTTGCTCAGGCAAAAACTCACGCGTGGTGTCTAAAAGCTCCTTTAAATTACTTTTTTTCTTTACACTAGTTGGGATAATTTCTTTATATCGCTCATTCTCTTTGAATACTTGGATTAATTCTAAAAGCTTTGTTTTGTCTTTAAGGCAGTCAACTTTATTAATAACAAGAATAATGGGTGTTTCTTTAGGGATCATTTGTAATATTTTTTCATCCACCTCTGTCATTTGGCGAGGCTCGATTAAAAATAAAATAACATCTACATCCTGGAGGGCTTGCTTTACTGTTTTATTTAAATTTTTATTAAGCGTGTTTAGATGTTTTAATTGGTATCCTGGTGTATCTACAAATATAAATTGTGTTTCAGGTGTTGTGTGTATGCCTAATAATTGATAGCGCGTAGTTTGCGCTTTTCGAGAAGTAATACTTAACTTTGTTCCCAAAAAATAATTTAATAGTGTTGATTTCCCGACATTTGGTTGCCCTACTATCGCAATTGTTCCGCATCTTTTTTTCATAGTTTAGTATTGTTCTTTAGCTTTTTTAAAATTTCTTCTGCGGCGCTCTGTTCTGCAATTTTTCTACTGGATCCTTCACCTTCAATACTTAATCCTAATTTTGGAATAGAGCAACTTACTCTAAAATGCTGGCAATGTGCCTCACCTTCAATTGAGACAATATTATAATCAGCTAAAGGAATTTTTTTTCCTTGGAGTAATTCCTGCAAAACTGATTTTGAATCTTTTTGAATATTGTTAGGATTTATTAAATCAATTTTATCTTTAAACCAGCTTAATATTAAGTTACTCGCAGCACTTATCCCTCCATCAATAAATACAGCCCCTATAATAGCCTCTACTGAATCAGCTAAAATAGAAGGCCTTCTCCAGCCAGAGCTTTTTAGCTCACCTTCTCCGAGTATAAGATAATCACCTAGTTGCAATAATATTCCAATTTCACTTAGAGTCTCAGACTTCACTAATTGAGAGCGTAAACGACTTAAATCGCCCTCAGGTAATAGGTTAAATTTTTTAAATAATAATTCTGCAATTATAAAATTTAAAATGCTATCACCAAGAAACTCTAATCTCTCATTATTCTTCCCTTGAAAGCTTCGGTGAGTTAAAGCCAGCTCTAGCAAACTATTATCATTAAAATGATAATTGAGAATTTTTTCTATTTGTTCAATATTTCTATTATCCATTTTAATTATTTTAACCAGGTTCCTATTCGATTGAATTGAGAAAAATTAAGCCAAATAAAAAATGCTTTTCCAACTAATAATTCATCTGGCACAAAACCCCACACTCGACTATCTGAAGAATTATCACGATTATCTCCCATTGCAAAATAATGCCCTTCCGGAACATTAAATATATAATCCTCACTCGGTACATCGTGAAGCAATAAAGAATATTTAGATTCACCTATAGTTTCAATAAATTCTTTAGCATGCATCATGTCTCTATCATTAAAAGTATAAGAGTAGTTTTCATGGGATATTCTATTTACCAGTTCTCCGTTAATAAAAAGCTCTTTATTTTCATATCTAATCTCATCACCAGGCAGCCCTATAGCTCTTTTTATATAATCAATTGAAGGGTCTTTTGGATAATGAAAAACAAAAATATCTCCACGACTTGGTTTTCCTAACTCTATTAATATTTTATTCCAAACTGGAAGGCGTATACCGTAAGTAAATTTATTAACAACTATAAAATCTCCTGCAATTAGAGTTGGCATCATTGACCCTGAAGGGATTTTAAAGGGCTCAACAATAAAAGAACGTATAACAAATACTGCTAGCAAAACAGGAAAAAAACTTTTTCCATATTCAACAATTAATGAAGGTTTTTTGTTTATTGGTCTAATTCTTCTAAGAATCAAAAGATCCATAAAAAATATCACCCCAGTGATTGCTGTTGCAGCCATCAATAATTTTACAAACATCATTTCTCATCCACCTTTAGAATTGCAAGGAAAGCTTCCTGAGGAATTTCTACGTTACCAATTTGTTTCATTCTTTTTTTACCTCTTTTTTGTTTTTCTAGTAATTTTCTTTTTCTAGATACATCGCCACCATAACACTTCGCAAGAACATTTTTTCGCATGGCTTTAACAGTTTCTCTTGCGATAATATTTGCGCCAATTGCAGACTGGATTGCAACATCAAACATTTGTCGCGGTATAAGCTGCCTCATCTTTGAGGCAAGCTCTCTACCTCTATAAATACTATTACCACGGTGAACAATTAAAGAAAGTGCATCCACTCTTTCCCCATTAACCATAATATCTAATTTAACTAAATCTGAGGGACGAAATTCTAAAAACTCATAGTCCATTGAGGCATAACCTCTAGAGATTGATTTAAGTTTATCAAAAAAATCAAGAACAACTTCACTTAAAGGTATTTCACAAGTAATCATGACCTGCCTACCCAAATACTGCATATTCTTTTGAATACCTCTTTTTTCATTGGTTAGAGTCATGACAGGGCCAACATAATCATTAGGTAAAAGAATATTTAAATTTATAATTGGTTCGCGAATTTCCTCTATTAAAGATAAATCAGGCAATCTTGATGGATTCTCAATTAATTTAGTTTCGCCATCTTTTAACAATAATTCATACACAACGGTTGGTGCAGTTGTTATTAAATCCATTTCGTATTCGCGTTCAAGTCTCTCTTGAACAATATCCATATGCAGTAACCCAAGAAAGCCACACCTGAAACCATAACCTAAGGCAGTTGAATTTTCAGGTTCAAAATGTAATGAGGCATCATTTAACCTTAATTTTTCAAGTGCCGTCCTTAAGGCTTCAAATTGATTTGATTCAATTGGATAAAGTCCAGCAAATACCTGTGGCTTTACTTCCTTAAAATCAGGGAATGCCTCAGTTGCTCTGTTGTTTGATAGCGTAATTGTGTCACCGACTTTAGCATTATCTAATTCTTTTATTCCGCATATAACAAAACCAACCTCGCCAGCGGCCAATAATTTTTTATTTAATGCTTTTGGAGTAAATATACCAACTTGCTCACAAATAAATTCTGAAGCTGTCGCCATCAAGTGAATTTTATCTTTTGGTTTTAATTGGCCATCAACTACCCTTACCAACATAACTACACCTACGTAGTTATCAAACCAAGCATCAATAATAATTGCTTTTAATGGTTTATTAATTTCTCCTTCTGGATGAGGGACACGTTCAATAACAGCCTCTAATATCTCTTCAATTCCAATACCAGTTTTTGCTGAGCAAAGAATTGCGCTTTGAGCATCAATACCAATAACATCTTCAATTTCTTTTTTAACCCTATCTGGATCAGCTGATGGAAGATCAATCTTATTTAACACAGGGAAAACTTCTAAATTTTGGTCGAGGGCTGTATAGCAGTTTGCTACTGTTTGAGCTTCTACGCCCTGGGAAGAGTCTACAACTAAAATAGCTCCTTCGCATGCAGCTAAGGAGCGACTAACCTCATAGGAAAAATCTACATGTCCAGGAGTATCAATCAAATTCAGCATGTATATGTTTTTATCTTTGGACTGGTAACTTAAGGTTACAGTCTGTGCTTTAATCGTAATGCCTCTTTCACGCTCAAGATCCATAGAGTCTAAGACCTGCTCCTCCATTTCACGGTCCGCAAGGCCGCCACAATAATGAATAATACGGTCAGCTAACGTTGATTTACCATGATCAATGTGAGCAATAATAGAAAAGTTTCTTATTTTTTTCATAGATAAAATAGTTTGTTTAAAAAAATAAAGACGCCAAACGCGCCTTTATCGAAGATGTGATTTTACCCTATTGAATATAATTTTTAGAATAAATTATTTGCCTAACTTTACTGGAACAAAAAGAGTATCGCCATTTCGGTATAGTAAGATAGCAATAACTTTTCCTTTAGGTATTTTTCTTAGGTCATTATTAAAAGCTTGGATTGATTTCACTGGGGTATTATTTACTACCAAAATAATATCTCCTTTCATTATTCCTGCAGTTAATGCAGCCCCTTTAAGATCTGCTACCAATAGTCCATTTCTTCCACCAATTTTTTTCTTTTGTTGTGCTGATAAGTTTTGTAAGGCTAATCCAATACGATTAAATTTATTAGGTTTCTTTTTAATTTTCAAATCAGATAATTTTTCTTGGGATGGAATTATTCCAACCTTAATGTTGAGAGTAATAGCTTTACCCTTCCTAAAAATTTCAACCGGAACTGTTGTATTAGGTTTTGTAATCCCAACGAACCTAGGTAAATCAGATGATTTATTAATAATATTTTTATTAAATTTTAATATCACGTCACCAGGAAGTAAGCCCCCTTTAGCTGCTGGAGATTTTTTCTCAATACCGGCAACGAGAGCCCCTTTTGTATTACTCATACCAAAAGACTCAGATAATTCTTTTGTGATTTCTTGAATTACAATTCCCAGCCATCCACGAACAACCTTTCCATTTGTTTTTAACTGTTCAGCTACATTAATGGCTACATCAATAGGAATCGCAAAAGAAAGGCCCATAGAGCCCCCAGTTTTACTATAAATCTGTGAATTTATTCCAATAACATGGCCCTTTGTGTCAAAAAGAGGGCCTCCAGAGTTTCCTGGATTAATTGCAACATCTGTCTGAATAAAGGGTACAAAATTTTCCTGTGGAAGCGCACGATTAATAGCGCTAATAACTCCTACTGTCATTGTATTTTCCAAGCCAAATGGTGAACCAATTGCCGCAACCCACTGACCAACCTTAATAAGGTCTGAATTACCAAAAGTTACTTTAGGTAGTTTATTGGCCTTAATTTTAAGTAAAGCAACGTCTGTTCTTCTATCTAAACCTACAACTTCTGCATTAAACTCACGCTTATCAGCTAATTTGACGACTACCGTCTCTGCTTGAAAAACTACGTGAGCATTAGTAATTATGTACCCATCACTTTCAATAATGAAGCCTGAACCAGTTCCAGAAACTGGTTTTTTTTGGCGCTCTCCTCCAGGAGGCGTCATTCCTGGAAAGCCAGGAATACCGAATCTTTTAAAAAATTCTTGTAACTGCTCCTCTTCTCGACTTAAATTTATATTTTGATTTGACTGACTTTCATTTATAACGCTAATATTAACTACAGTACTTCCTTGCTCTTCTGCAATTACAGAAAAGTCTGGTAAATTAAGAGCATTTAGATTATTAAAAAATACTAATAATACAAAAAATAAGTTAGAACTTAAACGTTTCATATTTAATTATTCCCTTTTATAAATTTAATCTATTTTTATTAAAATTGCTTCATTAAACAATTTAGTATGATTTTAAGCTGGTATAAATTTTACGAGGATTACTCCTACCGAGAATCCAAGGAACCCTCCAAAAAAAACGAATATTTTTAAAATTCTATAGATTCACTAAAATTATTACAAGTACTTAATGGCACCGATCCTACAGCCATAATTTGATATCCATTATGATATCGAGCACAAATGTTATTTACCCCTAGATTTACTTGGCCTACTTTAGGCTTTTGTCCACGAGCAATTGGCTTTATAAATAAAGATACATAAGACAGTCCATCTGAATAAACTAATTGATGACTAAGGATGTTTAATCCACGTATACGTTTAGTAATAAAATCAATCTCTTTATACCCAGGAGGAATTTTTTTTATAGTCCAAAATGGTTTTTTAACAATGCCTTGCCCAACTATTTTATCGTTGAATATGTAATTTTTTGATGGGTCGACTTCTGGCTTAAACCAATCTAAATTTTTATCTTTAATCATACTGATTTGAGTAAAGGAGGACTGCTCAATAATATTTTTAGCTTGATCTATTACAACCATTTTTAGAGGTAAGAAAGTTTTTTTATCGAGCCAAAAATGATAGGAGTATCTAAAGCTATCAATTGGGCTCAAAAGGACAGACTGGGAAAGTCTTCCCGCAATTCGTTCACTTTTTCCAATGCTTAAACGATAAAAATTCTTAATTACATCTATATTGCCAGGAAAAATAGCTGGGAATAATCTTTGTTGTTTTCTTTTTTGAATAATTACATTATTTTCAATTGTGTTGTAAACGTAAATAGTTTTACCTTGTGATAATACTTCCCCCGGAGAACCGTCTAAGACATTCAATTTAATAAATTCTTGGTCGTCATTTGTGGCGTGGGTTATCTCTATCGATTTAATTTCTTTATCATGCTGGCTATGAAAAACCCCTTTATAGTTTAGGAGTTTTGTTGCTTGTTCTGCTTTATTAATAATCAACCAGGGATCTTCGTTGCTATAGCTAATAGTAATAGTTGAAAATAAAAAATAAATAAATAACAGCCGATAAATCATATATTATTTTCTATAGCTTGCTTGAATAAAAAAATTAACATTTGAAGATGCGCTTGCATAGTGGTCATTGATTAAGTCTGTTGGTATATCTGCTTCTACGAGTGTTACTGAATCAACAAATTTAAATTCACTAAGATTTAAAGCTGTCAGGCCAATAACAAATAATGCAGCAAAAGAAGCCGCTATGGGCCAATAGTTTGACTTACTTTTTGAAGGGCTATCATTGGGCCTAACAAAGCCGCCTAATTGTGTTGGCTCTTTTTCAATAGCATCCATAATATTTTTTGTTAAATTAGCAGACCCAAGATGATTTTTTTGAATAACATCTCGAATCAGTTGATAATATGACCAATTATTATTTTTCTTTTGCTTATTTGATTGAATTAGAAGCTCATCGATTTCATAGCTTTCTAATTCATTATCAAACAGAGATGATAGCTTTTCTTTCATAACATATATTCCTTCATTATTTACCAACGTTTATTTGTAGTTTCAATTAATGGTTTAAGTTTTTCAGCAATAACCTCACGCGCCCTAAAAATTCTTGAGCGAACTGTGCCTATAGGACAATTCATTAAGTCAGCAATTTCTTCATAACTTAATCCGTCCATCTCCCGAAGAGAAATCGCCTCTCTTAATTCATTAGGTAAAGCCTCAATAGTCTGATTAACAGAAGCTACTATTTCACTGCTCATCATTGTGCTCTCTGGGGTCTCGTGATTTCTTAAGTCTGGGGCATCTTCAAAATTTTCAATTTCTTCAATTTCAACATCATTCATAGCTTTTGGCCTTTTTCCAAGCTTAACCAAATGATTTTTTGCAGTATTAATCCCTATTCGATAAAGCCAGGTATAAAAAGCGCTATCGCCACGAAAATTATTAATTGCACGATAAGCTTTTATAAAAGAATCTTGAACAATATCTTCAATTTCTGACTGATCTCTTACCATTCTCGACAACAAGCGATTTAGTCTGCGTTGGTATTTTTCAACCAACATACCAAAAGCTTTTTTATCACCTCTCTGGGCTTTCTCAACTAACTTTTGATCAACAGCTCTTTCTGGATTTACTGGACGAGATTCCATTAATTTATCTTCAACATTAATATTTTCTTTAACATTGTACACATGACTACTTGTGGCTATAACTTTTAATGTGTTCATATAATAATCACTTTCAAATAAAATTTATTTTTTTAAAGCATTATGGTTACAATAGCGTGACCAATAGAATATATTTTAAGTTCCTTAAGTTTATAAGATTTATGTTTAATTTTGATGTTTTAATAATTGGAAGTGGATTAGCCGGTTTAAGCACCGCGCTCAAATTAGCTGACCATAAAAAAATTGCGATTATTAGTAAACGCAAGCTTGCTGATAGCTCAAGTCATTGGGCTCAAGGCGGAATTGCTGCGCCTATCTCAGATGATGATTCTCCAGAGTCGCATATTAATGATACTCTGATGGCCGGAGCTGGTTTATGCGATCCCGAAGTAACAAAATTTGTTGTAGAAAATGGGCAAAAATCTCTCAATTGGCTAACCAAAACTGGGGTTAGTTTCACAAAGGATACAAACAGTAAAAAATTACATCTAACTCGAGAAGGTGGGCATTCTCATAGAAGAATTGCACATGTAGCAGACACCACTGGCAGAGCAATTCAAGATAGGCTTATCGAAACTGTCTTGGCTCATCCAAATATACATATATTTGAAGATCATATTGCAGTTGACCTCATAACCTCAAATAAGATAAGTATTACAGCTGATCAAAATATTTGCTTAGGTGCTTATATTCTTGAAAATAAAACAAACAAAGTTTTTACAATAAAATCTGATAATACAATTTTAGCTACTGGTGGTGCAAGCAAAGTTTACTTGTATACAACTAATCCAGATGTAAGTACCGGAGATGGTTTAGCTATGGGATGGAGGGCTGGGTGCCGAGTTGCAAATATGGAATTTGTTCAATTTCATCCAACTTGTCTATATCACTCAAAAGATACGTCCTTTCTTATCTCAGAAGCATTAAGAGGTGAAGGTGGCAAGCTAATGCTTCCAAATGGTGAGTTGTTTATGAAGCACTACGATAAAAGAGGGGATCTAGCACCAAGGGATATAGTAGCTCGCGCTATTGATTTCGAAATGAAGAAAAGAGGATTGGATTGTGTTTATCTTGATATCTCAGGAAAAACCAAAGCATTTATACAAAAACGTTTTCCAATGATTTATAAGCGATGTATAAATTTAGGAATTGATATCACCAAAGAGCCTATACCCGTTGTGCCTGCTGCCCATTATAGTTGTGGTGGATTGATGATTGACCGACAAGGTAAAACAGATATAAAACAACTTTATGCTATTGGTGAAGTGGCTCATACAGGTCTTCATGGAGCTAATCGTCTCGCGAGCAATTCACTTTTAGAGTGTTTGGTTTATTCTGACCTTGTCTCAGAAAATATTTTAAAAGATAATTTCCACCATACATATACCTTACCCAAATGGGATGAAAGTAGAGTGACGGATTCAGATGAAGAGGTTTTAATTACCCATACATGGAATGAGCTAAGAAGGTTTATGTGGAATTATGTTGGAATTGTTAGAACAAATAAAAGGCTCTCAAGGGCGCTTCACAGAATAAATATGTTGAGAGATGAAGTTGATGAATTTTATACAAACTTTAAAATTTCTGCTAATCTAATTGAACTTAGAAACCTACTCCAAGTATCTGAATTAATTGTTATTTCAGCAATTAATAGAAAAGAAAGTAGAGGTTTGCATTACAGCCGTGACTATCCAAAAACACTAAAAAATAGTAAGGCAAGTTTCTTGACTCCAAATAATTATAAAACCAAAAAAAGAGAATCAGACTGAATCAATAAGTTAGAATATTGATTTTAAAATTTTATAAGGCTTTTTAAATATGCAAATTGCTATGAATACCGTTGTAACTATGACTTACGAACTAAAAGATGCTGAGGGAAATATTCTAGAATCAAGTAAAGAGCCGGTGTCTTACCTTCATGGCGGGTATGATAATATTTTTCAAAAAGTAGAAGAAGCTATGCATGGGAAAAAAATTGGCGATACTATTGAAATAGGTCTTGAGCCATCAGATGCATTTGGTGAATACGATGCTGAGTTAGTTCAGGTTGAACCGAAAAGTGCATTTCCTGAAGCAGAATTAAAAATAGGTATGCAATTTGAAGGGGATGATAGCTTAGGAGAGGTGATTGTTTATTCAGTAACAGATATAACAGAAGATAAAGTGATCGTAGATGGTAATCACCCATGGGCTGGTCAAAAAGTAATTTTTAAAGCAGCAGTTAAGGATGTGCGTTTAGCTAATGAAGAGGAAGTTGGGCACAAGCATGTTCACGGGGCCGGTGGCCATCATCACTAAGTTAAATTATCTGTAATATGTGACTGTATTATCTTTATCAAAGGGTCATAAATTTTAGGGTTAGTGGCTACAATATTACCGGATTCTAACCATCCATCTTTTTCTGAAAAATCACTTACTATTCCCCCTGCTTCGGTGACCAATAATCCACCAGCAGCAATATCCCATTTTGATAAATTAATTTCAAAAAAACCATCGAACCAACCAGCTGCGACATAAGCTAAATCTAGAGCTGCTGATCCAGGGCGACGAATGCCCGAAGTTCCTCTAACGACTTCTTCAAAAATTTTAAGATACACGGGTAGGTGTTGAAAATCTCTAAACGGAAAGCCCGTTCCTAAAATAGATTCTTTTAACTTAGATTTATTTGAAACACGCATACGTCTTTGGTTTAAATAAGCACCCTGCCCTTTTGTTGCAGTAAATAAATCATTTCTATTGGGGTCATAAATTACAGCCTGAGTAATTTCTCCCTTTTCTTCTAGAGCAATAGAAATACAATATTGTGGAAAGCCATGAAGAAAGTTAGTAGTCCCATCTAGAGGGTCAATAATCCAAACATTATCTGCTTGATGAGTAAGTCCTGTCTCTTCACCTAAAAAAGCATGGTCAGGATAAGATGTCTTTAAGACCCTTATAATCTCTTTTTCAGAAGCCAGATCTACTTCAGTGACAAAATCATTATATCCTTTGTCATTAATGGTTAAGGACCCTATATCCTCTGAAGCTCGAGTAATAATTGAACCAGCTCGACGAGCGGCTTTAACAGCAATATTTAATGTTGGGTGCATAAGAAACCTAAAAAATTAATTGGATAATTCTTGCCTAGACTTGGTAAAATATCA
>ENA-OSJC01003579-OSJC01003579.1-marine-metagenome-genome-assembly--contig:-NODE-3579-length-11028-cov-7.361246_pt1 | contig 11028 bp, 6 predicted proteins | sample MGYA00237885_ERZ534234 | MGnify/ENA primary metagenome ERZ534234 (study PRJEB26413, sample SAMN06343907) | marine metagenome | isolation source: coastal waters | place: Atlantic Ocean: West Antarctic... | reverse complement strand
TTTGTTAAAAGTGATTTCACAACTTTTCTACAAATTTTTGAAATTTCTTGTTCTAATTTTCTAACTCCAGCCTCTCTAGAATAAAACTGAATAATATCTTTAATAGCTTTTGATGAAATTTTAAATTCATTTCGCTTTAATCCATTGTGTTTAAGTTGTTTAGGTAATAGATGCTTAATTGCAATATTTAATTTTTCAGATTCTGTATAACCTGATAATCTTATAATCTCCATTCTGTCTAAAAGTGGCTCTGGAATATTCATTGAATTAGCCGTTGCAACGAACATTACATCGGATAAGTCATATTCAATTTCAGTGTAATGGTCAGAAAATGTGTGGTTTTGTTCTGGATCTAAAACTTCAAGCAATGCTGAAGATGGGTCTCCTCTAAAATCTTGACCCATTTTATCCACCTCATCCAATAAAAATAATGGATTCTTAACCCCAACTTTAGTCATGTTCTGTAAAATTTTACCTGGCATTGATCCAATATAAGTCCTTCGATGCCCTCTAATCTCAGCCTCATCTCTAACACCACCAAGAGCCATTCTCACAAACTTTCTATTAATCGACTTTGCAATACTATTACCAAGAGATGTTTTACCTACGCCTGGAGGGCCAACTAAACATAAAATTGGGCCTTTAAGCTTGCCAACTCTATTTTGTACGGCTAAGTATTCAATTATTCTCTCTTTTACTTTTTCCAGCCCAAAATGATCGCTATCAAGATCAAATTCCGCACTCTTCAAGTCTTTATTTATTTCCGTTTTATCTGTCCATGGCAAGTTAATTAATGTTTCAATAAAAGTTCTCACAACAGATGCTTCTGCTGACATTGAGGACATCATTTTTAATTTTTTAAACTCTGAGAAACATTTTTCCTTGGCTTCTACTGACATTCCACCAGCTTTTATTTTTTCTTCAAGCTCATCAAGATCAGCACCTTCATCCTGCTCACCCAATTCTTTCTGGATTGCCTTTACTTGCTCATTTAAATAATATTCTCTTTGTGACTTTTCCATCTGCCTTTTAACTCTGCCACGAATTTTTTTCTCAACCTGTAAAATATCAATCTCAGATTCCATAAGGTGTAACAAAAGCTCCAAACGAACTTTTATGTCAACAGTTTCTAATATATTTTGCTTCTCAGAAAGTTTTAACGTTAGATTTGCTGCAATTGAATCTGCTAGTCTTCCAGGCTCATCTATGGATGTAAGTGAGGTTAAGATCTCAGGGGGAATTTTTTTGTTTAATTTTATATATTGTTCAAATTGAGAAAAAACTGAGCGCATAAAGGCTAATGTTTTTTTATCCTTCTTTTCTTTAATTTTAATTAAGCGAATATCTGCTGCCCAAAAATCTCCAGATTCATCAAATTTTTCTACATTTGCTCTTTCTAACCCTTCAACTAAAATCTTAACCGTCCCATCAGGTAATTTTAGCATTTGCAAAATACTTGCAACAGTTCCTACAGTGTATAAATCTTTAATCTCAGGCTCGTCCTGCCCTGCAGTTTTTTGCGCGACCAATAAAATTTTCTTATCGCCGCTATTTGCTTTTTCTATTGCGCGTATTGATTTATCTCTTCCTACAAATAAAGGTATTACTAGCTGAGGGTAAACAACTACGTCCCTTAAAGGAAGCATTGGGAAATTTTTTGTCACTATTGTCATAATTTATATTCTTCTTTAAAAAATTAATACTGAATTAGTGTTATGGGGGTTATTTAATATAATTCAAGCCTATTTATTTATTAGCTTGCTTTTCAATATTAGAATATATTAAATATGGTTTCTCGTTTTCGTTTATTACATCTTTATCTATAACTACTTTTAGTAAATTACTTATTGTTGGTAATTCAAACATAATCTCTTTTAGGCTTGATTCCATAATTGATCGTAATCCACGTGCACCTGTTTTTCGCTCAATTGCTTTAAGAGCAATAGCTTCAATAGCATCATCACGAAATTCTAATTCTACGCTTTCCATATTAAATAATTTTTTATATTGTTTAATTAGTGCATTTTTTGGTTCTTTTAATATTTCAACTAATGCTTCTTTTTCTAGAGTTTCTAATGTTGTAATAACTGGAAGCCTTCCTATAAATTCTGGTATGAGGCCAAACTTAATCAAATCTTCTGGCTCCACATTCTTTATAATATTGGTAATTGTTCTATGATCGTCTTTACTTTGAACTTCGGCTCCAAAACCTATGCTATTTTTTTCAGTTCTTTGCCTAATAATTTTCTCAAGTCCGTCAAAAGCACCTCCACATATAAATAATATATTTGCAGTATCAATTTGAACAAATTCTTGATTTGGGTGTTTTCTTCCACCCTGAGGAGGAACAGATGCAATTGTTCCTTCAATTAGTTTTAGTAAGGCCTGCTGGACACCCTCACCTGATACGTCCCTAGTAATTGAAGAATTTTCTGATTTTCTTGATATCTTATCAACCTCGTCAATATAAACGATTCCTTTCTGGGCTTTTTCAACATCATAGTCACATTTTTGTAGCAACTTTTGCATGATATTTTCAACATCCTCTCCTACGTAACCAGCTTCAGTTAGTGTAGTTGCGTCAGCCATAACAAATGGTACTTGAAGTAAATTTGCTAAAGTTTGTGCTAGCAATGTTTTACCAGAGCCAGTAGGCCCAATAAATAAAATATTGCTTTTAGCAATTTTTACATCTGCATAATCATCATTATCATTATTATTATTTTTGAGTCTTTTGTAATGGTTATATACTGCAACGGACATGCTCTTCTTTGCTTCATCTTGGCCGATTACGTATTCACCAAGAGATTTAGAGAGTTCCTTTGGGCTTAGAAGGTCTGATTTAGATTTTTCTAATGCCTCACCTGTTTCTTTTGATTCTTCTTTGATGATGTCGTTACATAATTCAACACACTCATCACAAATAAATACCGAAGGTCCAGCAATAAGCTTCTTAACTTCATTTTGATTTTTACCGCAAAAGGAACAAAGGAGATTTTTTTCTTTTTTTTCTTCTGCCATTAAAATCCTTACTTAACTTCAGTTCTGCTGGCAATAACCTGATCAATTAAGCCATATTTAACAGATTGATCTGCACTCATAAAATTATCTCGGTCAGTATCCTCTGCAATTTTTTTTATTGGTTTTTTTGTATGTTTAGATAGAATTGAATTAAGCTTATTTTTTAAAAATAAAATTTCTTTTGCATGGATTTCAATATCTGAAGCTTGGCCCTGAAATCCTCCTAAAGGTTGATGAATCATAACTCTAGAGTTTGGAAGGCAGAATCTTTTACCATCTGCTCCAGCCGTTAAAAGTAAAGCCCCCATACTTGCTGCTTGCCCAATACATAAAGTGCTAACATCTGGCTTAATAAATTGCATTGTGTCATAAATAGCCATCCCTGCAGTCACTGAGCCACCTGGTGAATTTATATATAAAGAAATATCTTTGTCTGGATTTTCTGCTTCAAGGAATAATAATTGGGCAACTACTACGTTAGCGGTCATATCATCTACTGGGCCAACTAAAAAAATAAGTCTTTCTTTCAGTAATCTTGAATATATATCATAAGACCTCTCACCTCGACCACTTTGTTCAACAACCATAGGAATATAGCCTAAGTTATTTGGAGAAAAGTGACTAATTGATTCTATTTTAGAATTACTCATTATTTATGCCTGCATTGCCATTAAGTCATCAAAAGAAAATTTCTTAGGCTCAATTTTACATTCTTTTAAAAACCACTCAACTATATTATCCTCAGTCGAAAGTGCAGCTGGCTCATCTAAACGCTTTGGATCATCATAAAACCATTTTTCTGCTTTTTCTGTATCATCAAAATTAGCTGAAAATTCAATAACTTTTGACTTGATTTGCTCCTCACTTGCTTCTAACTTATTGGCATCGACTAGAGTAGCGAGAACAATTCTTAATTTACATGTTTTTATCGCAGTGTCTTCAAACATTTCTGGTCCTAGCTTTAATTCATTCATATCAGCGCCCTGCTTCTTAAAATTTTCGTAAGTAGACTGCATCATACGATTTACTTCCATTGAGACCAGTGATTTCGGGATTTCCATATCATGGGAGTCAATAAGCAATTGAAAAACTTGTTTTTTTAAATCTGCCTTAACTCTTTTCTCAACCTCTTGAGTTAGAGACATTTTTATCTCTTGCTCCATTACTTTAACGTCTCCATCCCCAACCCCTAAACTTTTTGCAAAATTTGAGTCTATTTTAGGTAATTTTGGCTCTTTCACCTCTATCAATTTAATTTGATATTTAACATTTTGATTTGCTAGTTGGGCTGGGTTATGATCTTTTGGATATTTAACTTCAAATTCTTTAGATTCTCCTGATTTTATTCCAACAAGTTGATCGTCTACAGCCTTAATTCTCTTTGAATCCCCTAGAACAAACTCTAAAGACTCAGCACCTGTTGATTCAATCTCTTCTTCATTAATAAATGACTTAAGTTGAACTGATATTTGATCGCCAAGCTTAGATGCTCGATCTACATTTTCAAATACTGCTCTTTGCTTTATTAAAACATCTATTGTTTTTTTAATGTCATTTTCCCCTACATCGACAGATTTTTTTTCAACTTTTAGAGGCTTAAAGTTTGCTAATTTAAATTCAGGGAAAACTTCAAATGTTGCAGTGAATTCAAAATCATCGTTAACTCTATCTAAAGGATCATGTTGAATATCTGGCATCCCTGCTACACGAAGGTTGTTAACGTTAACTATTTCGCCAAATTTCATCTCTATAGCTTTAGCATATATCTCAGACCTAATATCTGCACCATACTGTTTTTCGATAACACTTATTGGAACTTTTCCAGGCCGAAAACCAGAAACACGCGCTGTCCTTGTTAACTCTTCAAATCTTTGCGATATCTGGTCCTGTAATGGTGAAATAGATACCAAGCCCTTAACTTTTCTTTCAATACTGCTAATTTTTTCTATTGCTTCTGCCATTGTTTTATTCCTAACTTAAATATGGTGCGAAAGGAGAGACTCGAACTCTCACGCCTTGCGGCGCTGGTACCTAAAACCAGTGCGTCTACCAATTCCGCCACTCTCGCATAAGTAACTAAATTTTAAAAGGCATATTATATCAGCTTCGACGCACTGGGAAAGCAATAATTCAATGTCATTTGAATTGTTAGAAAAAATGTGTGTAAAAATCCACTCCTAGAATATAATGAATTAAGTAAAATAGCATTACGTTATGTAACCCAATTCAAAAAGATAACATATATGTCATTAAGGCCATATTTAATAATAGTAATATTCGCTCTAAGTGGTTGTAGTTATATTCCTTTTGACAAAAAAGATATTGATACTCAAAAAATTATTGAAGTAATCAAAGAATCAGACATCCACAGTGAAAAATTTTCAGAATTTCTCCTATCTAAAGGGTTTGCTAATTCTGAATTGCCTTTTAAAAATTGGGGCTTGGAAGAGCTCATATACGTACAAGAATTTTTCAATCCTCAATTAAAGACAGCTAAGATGCAATGGGAGTTTGCTCAAGCTAATGAAGCTATTTCGATACTTTACCCGCCATCTTCAATAGGATTAGAAATTGGAAGAGAAACAACAAATAAAGAATTAACAAAGAAAATTTTTGGTGGGGGATTTACATTCACATTTGAATCTGCTGATAAAAGATTAATCCGACACGAATTAGCTTTAAATGAATCACAACTCGCTTTACTTAATTTCCAGATCGCCAAGTGGAATCTGAGAACAGATTTACTTAATCAACTGTTTAATTATATTGAAAACCAAGAATTTATAAAGCTAACAAAAACAGAACTTCGCTTAAAACAATCTGTAATGAATATGATGAAAAAAAGATTTGATGTAGGCATAGCATCTCAAATAGATCTTGATAGGAAAATCATCATGCTTGGCAAAACTAATAAAGAATTATTAGAATTACAAATGGAACAATCTATTATGAGAAATCAACTAGCTTCACTAGTTGGTTTGGATACTCAAAAATTTAACCTTATTCCACTCAATAGTAAAAAAATTACGTCAATACTTGATGAAATAACTGTTTTATATTTAAAAGATAAAGAATTATTAGTATTGCAAGAAATATCTTTAACTAAAAGATTAGATCTTAGGAAGGCTCTCTCAAATTACGCAATAGCTGAAGCTAAATTAAAATTAGAAGTAGCTGAACAATATCCAGACTATACTTTCTCACCTGCATATGCATACGAATTTGGAACCAAATTATGGAGTCTAGGTGTAGATTCAATTCTTAAATCAACCAATCGAAATAAGGCATTTATTAACAAAGCAGAAAAATTTCGAGACCTTGAAGCAAGCAAAGTAGATACATTACAACTAACAACAATAAATGATATTGAAGCTCTTCAATTAAATTTTTTAAATAAATTTGACGACCTAAGATATTCAAATCAAATGATAGAAATAAAAAATAGACTTGAGAGTCAGCTTGCTGAAAGATTTAAAAAAGGATTAGTAGATAGAATGGAATTTGAGAATGAAATGATTAACCTTATTGATATTAGCAAAAATCATCATAAAGCAATATATAATTTAATTAGGATTGGACTGATGGCAGAAAGAGTCCTTCAAGAACCTATATTTACACCAAATTTAAAAATGCATAATGAAAAATAAATCACTAATTATCATAATCACACAATCGCTCCTTATCATAGGCTTATTGTGGTTAATTATCTATTTAAGTAAAGATGAAATTTTCAGAGATGGTATAGATTCTAGTTTAAGAGTGGCTGATGAGTTAGATGCAGATAGCTTGGTATCAACTCAGAACAAAATTATAACTCTTTCAGATTCAATGATTAAAAATAGCGGTATTAACATTCAACTAATTTCTGAAAGTAGAAAGCGCTCATCTAACCTATCTTATGGCTATGTAGTAAATTTGAAGAATCTGATTGATTACAAGACTAACTATTTAAATTTGAATTTTGAAATCAATAAATCAAACCTCCAGCTAAAAAAAGAGATTGTGCGCTTTAAAACATTACAAACACTTAATCAAGACAATAAAAATATTGCAGACTCAGTTGTTGGTGAAAAAGAGATAGAAATTAATAATCTTAGTAATAATTTATATATTCAAAAGAATAATAAAAATAATTTGTTACAAATTATTGATCAAGAATGGGGGCAGTCTTTTAAGGATTTACTCACCGATCCAAAGACATCCTTACTTCAGAATATTTTTAATTCAGACTCTAGATTGATAAAAATCACTATTGCTAACAATAAAATACAAAACTTACCTCCTTCAGAATTGGTCTTATTTTCCCCACTTCAGCCGAAAAATAAGTACAAGGCTAACTTCGTTTCAAAAGCGCCATTTGGTAGTCTGGATATTCAAGGAAGTTCTTATTTCTATTTAGCATTAGGCAATGATTTAATGATAGGTAGCAAGATAAATTCATATATTGAATCAGCTGAAGGCAGCCAAGTTAAAAAATTCCATATACCAAAATCAGCGATTATTTGGAATGTAGGGAAACCATGGATTTATGCAGAGTCAAGTAATAATTCATTTCTTAGGCATCCTATATTTAAATTAGAAGAGGTTGATGATGGCTGGGTTGTTCAGTTTGAAAATATACCACCTAGAGCGATTGTAACCAAAGGTGCACAATTACTTTTATCAGAAGAATATAAACACCTAATTACAAATGAAAACGAGGATTAAAAATTAAATGATTGCCTCTTTAATTCGTTTTTCAATCAAACATGCAGGGGTAATAGTTGGGTTAGCTTTTATAGTAATTGCTTACGGAATCTATCAAATTAAAATTAGTCCACTTAATGTTTTTCCTGAATTTTCCCCAACCCAAGTAATAGTTCAAACAGAAGCTCCAGGATTCTCATCGTCGCTAGTTGAAACATTGGTTTCAAAACCAATTGAGCAAGCAATTTCAGGAACTATAGGCGTTAAACAAATTCGTTCGCAATCAATCCCAGGACTATCTGTCATCACAGTAATTTTTGATGAGGGAACTGATATTTATGTAAATAGACAAGCAATATCAGAAAGGTTTACATCGTTAAAAAGCATTCTGCCCAAAAACATTATTCCTAATATAACTCCCCTCACCTCCTCTGCCTCAAGCGTTCTTGGGATCGGAATTACCTCGAAAGTAAAAAACTTAACAGAATTAAGAACATTAGCTGAAAATATTATAATTCCAAATTTAATGTCTGTACCTGGTGTTGCAGATGTTAATCGCTTTGGTGGCTTAGTAAAACAGATTCACATTGAAATCATCCCCGATAAGCTTTTTTTTCATAATGTCACAATTTCTGAAATCGTAAAAGCTGCGGAAAAATCAACAGGTTTAATCGGCGCTGGGTTCATAGAAAATGAAAATCAACGGATTATAATTAATACTGAAGGACAATCAAAAACAATTGAAGAGCTTAAGTTAACAGCAATAGTCAACAGCCAAGGTAAAAAAATTATAATTAAAGATGTAGCTAATGTGGTAATTGGGTCTAGCCCATCAATCAGCGCCGCATCAATTAACGGTAAAGAAGGGGTCTATCTCTCCGTTCAAGGCCAACTAAATTCTGATACTTATAAGCTTACAAAACAAATAGAAGTTGCTCTCGAGAGCATTAAGCCAATACTTCTAAAAGAACAAGTCATTCTGACTTCAGACTTGTTTAAACCAGCAAATTTTATTGACGCCTCCATAAAAGGATTAAGAGTTGATTTATTAATCGGATCATTAATGGTTATATCAATTCTATTTTTATTTCTATTTAATTTTAAGACGGCTTTTATTTCAGCTATCGCGATACCACTTTCTTTGCTTTCAGCCATTATTGTAATGAGTCATTTTAATTTAGGTTTAAATGTGATGGTCTTGAGTGGTCTAGCAATAGCCCTAGGTGAAGTTGTTGATGATGCAATTATTGATGTAGAAAATATCTTTAGAAGACTTAAAGAAAATAGGAAATTAGCTAAGCCTAAGCCAATTTCTCAAGTTGTTTTTAATGCGTCAATGGAGGTTAGAAAATCAGTAATTTTTGCCACAGTTATAATTGTCCTTGTTTTCTTACCCCTACTCTCACTAACAGGGGTTGCTGGTAAATTATTTGGGCCTTTAGCTATAGCTTATATTGCATCAATTATTGCATCCCTAGTTGTAGCAATGACAATAACACCGGCTCTATGCTATCTGCTTTTAGGAAAGTCAGATCTACAAACAAATGATTCGCCAGTTATAAGCTATCTTAAGAAAAAATACATAATAATATTAAAAAATATCGAAAAATATTCTCGGTCTATTATTTTTACTTCATTACTTATAATAAGTATAGGATTGGCATCCTTACCATTCTATAAAACACAATTTATACCACCGCTACATGAAGGTCACTATATTATGCATATGACTGCTTTTCCAGGAACTTCAGAATCTGAATCTATAAGAATTGGTAATAAGGTAAGTAAAAAAATTCTTGGTATACAGGGGGTAAAATCCGTCGCTCAATGGGTTGGAAGGTCTCCATTAGGAGCTGACACATTTGGAACTCATTACAGTGAGTTTGAGATTGAATTAGTTAATTTGAATGGGGATGAGCAAGATAATGTTTTAAAAGAAATTAGAAGATTGGTTCAAACCCAAGATGAAGATGGAGCAATTAAAACAGAAGGTTTTGTGGGCGTTAATTTTGCAATTAATACATTTCTAACTGAAAGAATTGAAGAAACAATTTCTGGCTATAATGCATCAATAGTTATTAATATTTTTGGCGATAATCTAAATTCTCTCGATCAAGATACACAAAAAATAGTCCATGTAGTTCGTAAAATTAATGGAGCTAGTGATGTTATGTTACAAACTCCCCCTGGAACACCTCAAGTCTCAATTCGACTCCGCTCTGAAAGAATGAGTCAATTGGGAATTTTAAAAACTGATGTTCTTAATGTGATTAAGACAGCATATGAAGGCTTTCCAGCGGCCACAATTTATGATGGTATTACTCCTGTCCAAATTGCTGTTACTCTAGAAAAATCATATCGTGACGATATTTTAGATATTAGTAAATTACCAATAAGAACTGATGATAATAAAATTATAAGCCTTAGTGAGATTGCATTCATATCTCAAGAGAATGGGCGCTCTAAGATACTCCACCAAGATGGTAAACGAATTCAAACAATAACCTTAAATGTCGAAGGTAAGGGCCTTAATGAGTTCACAAAATTACTTCGTGGCAAAATAGACGAAATAAAATTAAGCCCCGGCAATTACTTTGAAATAACGGGCTCAGCTGCAGAAAATGCCAAAGCTAAAGAGAGCTTAATTGTTCATTCAATATTAGTTGGGTTAGTTGTTTTATTATTGCTATATATTGCATTTGGCTCTCTTGTTAATTTAGGGCTTACCTTAATTAATCTTCCTTTTGCTCTAATTGGAGGGGTAATAGCAGTAATTTTTAGTGGGGGATGGATTTCTATAGGTTCGCTTGTTGGCTTTGTGACTCTTTTTGGAATTACATTACGAAACTCAATAATGCTTCTTTCCCATTATCAATTTCTAGTGAATAAAGAAAATTGTTTATGGAATCTTGAAACATGTATAAAAGGAGCAACTGAGAGATTACCTTCAATTCTTATGACAGCTTTAGTAGCAGGGCTAGCACTTCTTCCTATAGCTTTAGGATCAAATCAGCCAGGTAAAGAGATTGAAGCTCCAATGGCAGCGATTATTATTGGAGGCTTGTTTACCTCAACAATATTAAATTTATTAATTCTTCCAACAATTTTATTAAATTTTGGGAGCTTTAAAAAAGATATGGATCAATAAATCTTAGCTAAACTACGAGCAAATTTAATATCTTTTTCGGTGACTCCAGACTGATCATGAGTAAATAAAGTAATTTTTACACCTGAATAAGTTAATAATATATCAGGATGGTGATCTACTTTTTCTGCATAATCCCAAATTTCTTTTACAATTTTACCTAATGATACCTCGCT
>ENA-OSJC01003576-OSJC01003576.1-marine-metagenome-genome-assembly--contig:-NODE-3576-length-11037-cov-6.709763_pt1 | contig 11037 bp, 9 predicted proteins | sample MGYA00237885_ERZ534234 | MGnify/ENA primary metagenome ERZ534234 (study PRJEB26413, sample SAMN06343907) | marine metagenome | isolation source: coastal waters | place: Atlantic Ocean: West Antarctic... | reverse complement strand
ATTGTGGAAGAATCAAAAGTTGTAATAATTGATGAATTTACTGGAAGAAAGATGCCTGGAAGAAGATGGGGTGATGGTTTGCACCAAGCAATAGAAGCTAAGGAAAATTTAAATATAGAAAATGAAAACCAAACTCTTGCTTCGATAACTTTTCAAAATTATTTTAGATTATACGATAATCTTTCTGGTATGACTGGAACAGCTGATACAGAAGCTCAAGAATTTCAAGAAATATATAGTCTGGAGGTAATTACAATTCCCGCGCACAAGCAAATGATAAGAAGTGATCATGGCGACCTTGTGTACCTAACAAAAAAAGAAAAGTATGATGCTATTATAGAAGATGTAAAAATTTGTCAAAAAAATAAACAACCAGTTTTAATAGGAACAGCGTCTATAGATTCCTCAGAGTATTTATCGAAAGAACTTAAGAAAAATAAAATACCTCACCATGTCCTAAATGCTAAGCAGCATGAAAAAGAGTCTATGATAATTGAAAATGCTGGAGTACTTGGAAGTGTAACAATAGCTACTAATATGGCTGGAAGGGGTACTGATATAGTTTTAGGAGGAAAAATAAATGTTGATACAGAAGAGTGGAAGAAATTAAATAAAGATGTAATAAATAGCGGTGGTCTTCATGTAATAGGCACTGAAAGACATGAGTCAAGAAGAGTAGATAATCAGCTTAGAGGTAGATCAGGTAGACAAGGTGATCCAGGCTCATCAAGATTTTATCTTTCGTTAGAAGATAATTTAATGAGAATATTTGCATCTGAAAAAGTAAGTACATTAATGCAAAAGCTAGGAATGGAGAAAGGAGAAGCGATAGAACATAACTGGGTAAATAAGGCAATTAGTAACGCACAAAAAAAAGTAGAAGGACACAATTTTGACATTAGAAAACACTTGCTTGATTATGACAATGTAGCAAATGAGCAGAGAAAGCATATATATAATAAAAGAAATGAATTTTTAGATATAAAAAATAGAGAAGAAATTATAGGTTTAATTACAGAAGAGGTATTTTTAGATTTAATAGAAAGTAATATAAACTTGGGTTCAGATAGTAGTGAGATTAATGATATTCTCCAAAGAGATTTTAATTTAAAAATAGACGCTAATGACATAATAAAAAATTCATTAAAAAAAGAAGAGGTAGCAAAAAATTTATTAAAAAATATATATGAAGCGCACGAGAAAAATATAAAAGATTTACCTGGTGAAATATATTTAGAAATCACAAAAGAAATATTTATAAATATAGTAGATAAAAGTTGGATAGAGCATATTCAGTCTATGGATTACTTGAGACAAGGAATTGGGTTAAGAAGTTATGCTCAAAAAAACCCAAAGCAAGAATATAAAAGAGAAGCTTTTGATATGTTCTCCGTAATGCAAAATAATATACACTATAGCTTTATAAGTTTACTATTTAGGTTAGATTACACTACCGCTCTTGTAAAAAAAGAATCCTCTAGTAAGGAAAGTTTTGGAAAAATTAAAGAAATTGGAGAGCCAAGAAAATCCATAAATAAAAATGCTCAGAAAAGAGATAGAAAGTCAAAAAAGAAAAGAAGGAAGTAGTTTTATATTAAATATAGTTAAATAAAGTAAAATTATAATGAATGATATGATAACTAAAAAGATACACCCAGTAGAAGGTATTAAAATATCTTCGATCTCCTCAGGAATGTATAAGAAAACAAGGCTAGATCTCTCAATTATAGAAATTAATTCAAATTCTAGTGTGGCTGGTGTGTTTACAAAAAATAAAGCAAAATCACCCGCGGTAATAATTAGTCAGAAAAATCTAAAAAAAAGTAACCCTCAATTCTTAATTATAAATGCTGGAAATGCTAACGCTGGAACTGGAAAAGATGGATACAATGACGCTGTAAAATATTGCCAATCATTAGCTATTAAAGGTAATTGCTCTATAGATGATATCCTTGTTTTTTCTACAGGAGTAATAGGTGAGAAAATCAAAGTTAAGAATATAATTAACTCAATACCTTGTCTATTAAATAATCTTAGCTCAACTAAATGGAATGATTTTTCTCAATCTATATTAACTACAGATACGGTAAATAAAATAATCTCTAAGAAATTCAAGATAGCAGGTGAGTTTATTACTATAACAGGCGTAACAAAAGGGTCGGGAATGATAATGCCAAATATGGCTACTATGCTTTCCTTTGTTGCTACTGATATAAAAATTCCCAAAAATACTCTTTCGAAAATATTAAAAGATATAACTAATGTATCTTTTAATATGATAACGGTAGATGGAGACACTTCCACAAATGATTCTAGTATACTAATCGCAACTGGAAAATCTAAGATTATTTACAATAAATTAAGCAACCTTGATAAAAATAAATTTAAAAATATTTTACAATCTGTATATATAGAATTAGCTAAAAAAATAATTAGAGATGGAGAGGGCGCAACAAAATTTATTACTATTAATGCTTATAATGTAAGCACGTCTAAGATTGCGAAAGAAATTGCGATGTCAGTGGCAAACTCACCATTAGTTAAGACAGCATTGTTCGCTGAAGACCCAAATTGGGGAAGAATACTATCAGCTATAGGAAATGTTAATACTAATGTAAAAGATTTATCAAATATTGAGTTGAGATTAGGGAAGATATTGATATATAAAAATAATAAATTAAACGCAAAATATAGTGAAGAGACAGCTAAAAAATATTTAAAAAATAAAAATATCGAAATTAATATAAAGTATAATACAGGATTATTCAGCGGTACAGTTTGGACATCAGATTTATCACATGAGTATATTAATATAAATGCAGACTATAGATCATAATATTAAGAAGTATAATAAATATTTTATAACGCCAGATTATAATCATGATTTTTCTAACGAATATTATTTAAAAATAGAAAGTGTTCTTAAGTCTGGTATCCAGTTATTACAATTTAGATCAAAAAATTTATCGGTTATAGAATACTCAAGAATATCTAGAAAAGTGCATAGTATTTGCGTGTCTTACAAAGTAAAATTCATCGTAAATGATTACAAAAATTTAGAGTCCAACTCGTATTGTGATGGTATTCAATTAACTTCCGAGAATTTAAGAAATATAAATATTGTAAATATTGATAAACATTATATTATCATTGCCTCATGCCATAATATTAATGAAATTGAAATATGTAATAAATCAAAGGTAGACTTAGTAGTCATATCTCCCGTCTTAAAAACTAAAAATAAAGATGGTATTGGCTGGGAAAACTTTAAGAAACTTTCTAGTTTTTCAAAGTATCCAGTATTTGCTTTAGGTGGTTTAGATTACAATGCTGATATAGAAAAAGTAAACAAAAATGGTGGCATTGGCATAGCTGCATCTTCCTATTTCTATAATCTATTTAACGCCTGAGAGAGATAATGAAAATTCGTTATCTTCTGTTATTGGTTTAGATAATATATTTTTACCATAAGAAGCTTTGAATATAATATTAATATTCTGTCTGTTAACGCTTATTATAGGATAAATATTATTTGTTTTTAATAATTTAATTCTTACTAAGTCCACTCTTGAGTTTTTATCTAATTTTTTTTCAAAGTATGATTTAGAACTTGTATATGACACAAAGTCAGCTGTATTTCTTCTAGCTTCTAAAATTAATTTTGAAGCTAGAATTAAGGGACTAAATGGTTCATACCATATATTTATGTGTTCAAGTATAGATGATTTGCTAGATGACAAGAAGTTTAGATAGGAGGGCATATCAAAAAAATTATCTCCTGCCGGTATATGAATTTTGTTATTAATTTGCATTAAGAAATCATTATCTGCAATTAATTTTGAAGGGTTTCCGTTGATATTATTTAACATATCTATTGTTTTTTCAATTTTAGATATAAAATCATCCAATTCTATTGCATTTACATCACTATTATTAGTGAGATTTTTAAAATAATAAAGACACTTCTCTAAATCTTTTAGGAGCTCTATCTTGAGATTAATTCTCATAATAAAATCTGATATCTCCAGCAAAGTTGATATTGAGGATTTGACGCCCCATAAATCTTCTTGCAATAACGCGGAATTAAATTTTTCAAAAAGATACTCGCATTTTAGAAAATTTCTAATATTTTCTGCCACTGGTTGCTCATATATAATATATTCTTTCATAGTAAATTTACTATATTTTTAATAGAATTTTCAAGTTCTTCTACAGTACCGTTATTATCTAAAAAAAAAGAATTATTATTCTTACACATGTCAATATTATCCTGATATTCAATAATTTTATTAATCAATTCCATATTGTAATTATTTCTTGTGATTAATCTCTCTATTCTTTTTCCTTTACTAGCGCTAATATAAATTACTTTGTATTTTTCACAAAATGGGTTATTTCTAATAGTTGGGACAACTAAAATTATATTTTTATTTTTATTTGAATTGAGTATTTTTTCAAATTCTTGAAAAACTTTAGGTTGTATATAGTCTTCTACTTCGAGCATTTTTTTTTTATTAGTAAATATTGCTTTTCTTAGTAATTCAATATTTATTACGCCATTCTTTACAGATAACGGAAGAATATTTTGTATGCCTGATATTACTTCATCATGGTTATATAAATCCTTAACAATCTTGTCTGCACAAAAGCAATTAATATTGAATTTCTCAAATAATTTTTGAGCCTCTGATTTACCTGAGCCTATAGATCCTGTTAATATATATACACCCAATATAAATACCTTCACAATTATGTTTAAATATATGTTATATATCATATATTAATAAGAATTTATTTGACAATAATATTATGGAACAAAATATTAAGTTTATAGTAGCTCAATTTAACGCTGTTGTAGGCGATATTGACGGCAATACCAACAGGATTATTGATATAATTATCAGTAATCGTGAGCTAAACTGCAAAAAAATTTTTATTTTCCCGGAATTAGCCTTATGCGGATATTTACCTGAAGATTTACTTTTTAGGTCAGATTTTACAATTGCTGTGCAGAAAGCAATTGATAAAATTACAAGTTCTGTAGAAAGTAATGAGTATTTAGTTTTAGGAGCTCCAAATTATTCAAAAGACAATACTCAAATGTGGAATAGTGCTTACATAATTAATAATAAGTCAATTAAGCATATTTACAATAAACAGATTTTACCAAATTACGGTGTATTTGATGAAAAAAGATACTTCTCGAATGGTAGTGAAAATCTTGTATTTGATATTGAAGAAAACAGAATTTGTATAATGGTATGTGAAGATTTGTGGAATTTCTCTTCATTACACGATTCTAAATTAGATAATATTGATTTCTTAGTTAGCATAAATGCCTCTCCTTATGAAAATAACAAGAATTTTGACAGAATAAATTTTTCTAAAAAAATATCAATAAAGTATAAGTGTAATTTAGTTTATATTAATACTGTTGGTGGGCAAGATGAAATTGTTTTTGACGGCTCCTCATTTTTAATAAATCGCGATGGTAATTTACAGTATCACTGTAAAAAGTTTTCTGAGGATATTTATCAATTCTCAATTCATAAGAAAGAATTTTCAAAGGATGTAATAAACACGAGTGATTATATTTATAATGAATACGAGTATCTATATGAAGCACTAAAACTTGGTACTTATGATTATATAAGAAAGAGTAATTTTAATGGAGTCTTGCTTGGGTTATCTGGTGGCATTGACTCGGCACTAACGCTTGCTATAGCGAGCGATATTTTTGAAAAAGATAATATTGAGGCCGTATTATTACCATCCATGTACACTTCCGACTTAAGTGTTTTGCTGGCCGAGGAGCAATGTAATTTATTAGGAATAAAATATTCTTCGATAAGTATCAATGATATTAATGATAACGTAAATAGCGCTTTAGAGTCTAGGTTCTCTGGTTTGCAGAAAGATGTAACAGAGGAAAATATTCAGGCTAGGGTAAGAGGATTATTATTAATGGCAATATCAAATAAATCAGGAAAATTGTTACTAACAACAGGAAATAAAAGCGAGCTTGCAGTTGGTTATTCTACATTATATGGAGATATGTCAGGTAGTTTTGCTCCGTTAAAGGATATATATAAAACAGAGGTTTATAGCCTTGCAGCATACAGAAATTCTATTTCCTTAGCTATTCCAGAAGCAGTTATTGATAGAATGCCCACTGCAGAGTTATCATATGATCAATATGATATAGATACACTTCCCCAATATGATATTTTAGACATTATATTGAAATCATTTATCGAGGAGAAGAAAACATTGGATGAGATTTGTCTTATGGGTTATGAAAAAAATCTAGTTTCTAATATAATTAATATGGTTATAAGGAATGAGTATAAAAGAAGACAGTATGCGCCAGGAGTAAAAGTCAGCCCAAAATCTTTTGGAAGAGATAGAAGGTTTCCAATAGTATCTCGATTTAAATATTAATTTTCTATTAACTCAATATTGGCATTATCAGAGTGATTATCTTTATTTGATTCTATATCCTTACTATCTAGTATTAATTTATTTTCTTTGTTTTTTCCTACAATTACTTCTTTGACTATTAAATCAGAATTATCTTCAGAAGAAAAAAGATCCAGGAAGCTTTTTGCGTTGTCATCTACTTCAACTAAATTTTTTTCTTTATTAAATTTATGCACTATTGTGTATTTTTGAGGTTTAATATTTCTTGGTATTTCAATTAAATTTTCGTTAGTAAAGTACTCTACTTTATAAACTCCACTAAAATCATCCATAATTTGTTCCTCAATATCAAAGCCCATTGATACCGCAATACCATCTGCAACCTTACTAACAGCCACAATATTCTTTTTAATTTTATTATCTATTTCTTTTTCAAAAAAAGAAGATTCAAAATTAGGATAATTTTCTAATATTATTTTTCTTACATCTCGAGCATGATCAGTCATGAGCAATGCCTCGTATGATTTCTCTAAAAAAAATAAGGCGTCCATATTTGCTGGTGCGTTTGGATATTTTTCTATTAAGTAGTTGCACCTATTGATTACAGCCAAATATGCTTTTCTTTTATAGTAAAAATTCGCCACATGTATTTCATAGGAAGCTAAAGTATTTCTCAAGTACTTCATCCTTTTGACAGAATCTTTTATGTAAGTTGAATTCTTATAATTTTTTAAAATATAATTAAAATCTTCATAGGAGGTTCTGATATTTATTGGATCTTTGTCTATCTGCACATGAGGTAAAACCTTATTAAAGAAATTTGTACCACGGTTAAAATTTACTAGTCCTCTCAGATAATAAGCGTATGGCAACAGTTCACTCGTATTATTCATTGATATAAACCTATCTATTATTGCTATAGAGCTATCCCAATGCTTCATTTTATATTCAACATATGCTAGCTCCATATGGCTTTGCTCTGCATATTTTGAAAATGGATGATTTGCCTCTATTTTTCTATAATTTTCAGCTGCCAAGTCGTATTGTCCTCTTTTTAAGGCACCAGTTGCTATATAAAAGAGTTCTTTTGCTGACATGTCTTCTTCAAGAGAAACAATATTGCCCCTAGAGTCAACTACAGTGCCTTCAGTTTTACCTTTAAAACTTCCTAAGCCTGCACAACCAACTAGTGTTATAGTTAGTAGTATATAAATACTTATTTTTATCATATTCTTACTCATAACCAACAAAAACATTAAATTTTATTATGGACGACGAAATTAAAAATCTAGATATTATAGAATATATAATATCAGAGGAAAGTAAAGGCTTAAGGGCAGACCAAGGTATAGCACTTGAAAATCCACAGTACTCAAGAAGTTTAATTCAGAAATGGATAAAAAAAGGTAGTGTGTTAGTAAATAATCAGACAACCAGAACCAAGGATATTTTACTTGAAGGCGATAAAGTTTCCATAACTCCTGAAGAAAATATTAGTACTGATGACATAAGGCCTGAAAATATAAAAATAGAAATAGCATATGAAGATGACGATTTAATAGTAATTAACAAACATAGTAATATTATCGCACACCCAGCCGCAGGGCATCATAGTGGAACTCTAGCCAATGGTTTGGTTTATATGTATCCAGAACTATCAAATTTACCAAGATCAGGTCTTATTCATAGGCTAGATAAAGACACCACAGGGTTATTAATAGTAGCTAGAAATATTAAAAGTTACACAATCTTAGCTAGGAATATGCAAGACAGAATTATTAATAGGTATTACACGGCTTATACTCATGGTTTACTTATGCAAAATGGAGAAATTAATAAGCCTATAGCTAGGCATAAGGTAGACAGGAAAAAGATGGCGGTTAGAGTTAATGGCAAAGAAGCTATAACAAATTATGAGGTAGTCAAAAGTTATAAAAATTTTAGTAAGTTAAAATTAAAGCTTCATACTGGAAGAACTCACCAAATTAGGGTGCACATGCAGTCTGTGAAGTATCCAATCATAGGGGATCAGTCTTATGGGATAAAATCAAAAGGTAATAAAGATATAGACGATTATATAAATAAATTTCCTAGGCAGGCTTTGCATGCTGAGGCTCTGGAATTCAATCATCCAAACACTAAGGAGATCTTGAAAATACAAGCTAATCTTCCGGAAGATCTTTTAGAGTTAGAGAAAATGTTAGATGGGCAAAAATGAGTTAATAAAGCCTGAGTGGGGTGTGTCAGATCGTGTAAAAATTTTAGTCACGACAAGAAATTTTTTTTCACAGGATGATTTTAACATATCATTTTCTAATAATAATAATTATAAGAACACCCGAGATAATATAACTAATCTGAAAAATAATTTTTTACCTAGTTACCCATGTTTTATAAAGCAAGTTCATGGTAGAAAAATTGTAAATTTAGATACCAGAAAAATTCATTCTTATGTGGCTGATGGAATAATCACAAGCCAAAAAAATCAAGTAATTTCAATTCAGACTGCAGACTGTATGCCTATAATAATTTCTAGTGACTGCGGAAGTGTTATCTGCGCTCTTCATGTAGGTAGAAAAGGACTGGAATACAATATAATTGATAATGCCTGTAATATGCTTCAAAAATATAATTATAATTTAGAGGCATGGGTAGGGCCCTCGATATCAAAAAAAAATTATGTAGTTAGTAGTGATATTAGAAATTCTTTTATTAACATAGATGATGGGTATGAAGAGTATTTCTTAAAAAATGAAAATAATTTATTTCATATGGATCTAATAGGGATTGCCTCTCACCAGTTGAGAAATAATGATATTAATAATATTTCTTGCTCAAATATCTGCACCGCTGAACGAAACGATATTTTCTACTCTCATCGATTTTCTCGTGATAAGGAAAGATTTGGTACATTTGTTTGGTTAGATTAAGACAAAAAAAAGGCGATATAAAAATATCGCCTTTAATATTACTAAAACTTAGATTATAAGTCGAAGTTATCTCTATCTTCTTCGTTATTACAATCACGTTTTTTAACACCATTATCTGAAGCATACTTTTCAGCACCTTCATCAATAATAGCTTGTGATAATGCTACATCACCTTCAATCCAATCACTTGCAACTTTCCACTGACGTTTCCCAGCATCCCATTGTTGGAATTTAGCTAGATGTCCACCAACGTGGTCCATACATGTAATATTGATTTCAGGAACTAGTCCAGTTGCACCAAGTGCATCTAGAGCAGCTTTATCTAAACGTAAGTTTTCAAAGCCCCAACGCACTTGTGCGCTGTTAACTTTTGGTCCAAAACGTTCTTGTGCTGTTTTAAGAGCTTCTGTGTGGAATACACCAGCAACTACACCTAGGTTCCAGTATACAGAACCAATACGGCTTTTATCAGCTAAGTCACCTTTACCAGCTTTATAAACTGTAGCAACGATATCATCAATTACTTTAGCAACTCTTCCCGCAGGGTGAGTTGTAATCGCGTGATATCCATTAGCAGCATCACCAGCAGGTATAACGTCTCCATCTGAGTTACTCCAGATGTTTCCGATTAAATTATCTACTGAGAATCCAGTTCTTACAGCTGTTTGCATAGCAACAGGGTTCATTACACCCCATCCACGTAAAAGAACATAATCAGGTTTCATCTTACGAATTTTTAACCATTGCGATTGTTGCTCGTTACCAGGATGTGGTACTTCGATAGCTGTGTGCTCACAACCATGTTTTTTACACATCATGTCCATGAACATAATAGCTTCACGACCATAAGGTGAACCATGGAATAACATAGCGATTTTTTTACCTTTTAATTTAGCTCTATCACCTTCTAAAACATCACCGATGAAATGCATCATAATTGAATGCTCATCATATGTGTTGATTCCGGGCATAAAGTAATAAGGGAAAACGTCACCACGTTGTCCAGCAGTTTTACCATGATTTACGGCTATGATTGGCATCTTGTCTTTACGACCAGTTTCAATCAATGCTGTAGAGATCCCTACACTTAATGGATCAAAAAATACAGCTCCGCCTTTTTTATCTTTTAAACGTTTATAACACTCAACGCCACGCTCAACAGAATACTCTGTTTCACATTCCGACCAAACTAATTTCATTCCATTAACACCACCGTCACGCATATTTAGTAGATTGTAATAGTCTAAAATCCCACCAAAGTAACCAGTTCCACCCACAGCATATGGGCCTACACGGTAACTAGGGATTGGTACGTATAATTCACCTTCGCCAGCCTGTACAACAGGTGCGGTAAAAGCGAGTGAAGTCAAAAGCGCTATACTAGTAATTATTGCTTTTATTTTCATTTTGTACTCCTCCTTAAGAGGTTCATGTTGCAGTTAACTGCAGAATGAACAATTTTTATTATTGTTATCATCCTACTTACTAAATCTCAGGCCTATGTCAAAATACAGTATTAACTCTGCTTTTTTCTGATTACCTGAGCCCTCTAAGCTACTATAAATAATATCTAAGAGGACTTTCTAATCTACTAGAATTACAGGTGCCGTCAAGCCCTAATATATATTTAAGTATTTGATTATATTATGATATTAATGAGAAATGATGTACTCATTAGTGTTTGATT
>ENA-OSJC01003575-OSJC01003575.1-marine-metagenome-genome-assembly--contig:-NODE-3575-length-11040-cov-5.651738_pt1 | contig 11040 bp, 12 predicted proteins | sample MGYA00237885_ERZ534234 | MGnify/ENA primary metagenome ERZ534234 (study PRJEB26413, sample SAMN06343907) | marine metagenome | isolation source: coastal waters | place: Atlantic Ocean: West Antarctic... | reverse complement strand
CAGTAATGCGTGTAGCTGACCAGTACTAATAGCTCAATTGGCTTGATTTATGCACTGAAAAAAATTTTTAAAAGATTTTAAAGATAATGATATTTTATTTTATAACCCCAGCCTAAACAGTTGGGGTTTTTTTTATTCCATTTAGTTTTTAAAAAAATATAATTCAAATAACTATATGAAAAATATTTTAATAACTGGTGGATCAGGATTTATAGGTTCAAGAATAGCAGATGTACTTAAAAAAAAACATAATGTTATTTGCACATATTATAACAGCCCAATAAAAATTAAAAATATAAAAAAAATTAAACTTAGCATCACTAAAAAAATTATAATAAAAGAAAAAATAGATATCGTGGTGCATTGTGCATCAAAAACACCTGCAAATTGCTCTAAAGATTCAGTTGTATTAAATCAAAATTTAAAAATGATGAAAAATTTATTGGATCTTGTTAAAAAAAAAAATATTAAGAGCTTTGTTTTTTTATCTTCTATTTCTGCTTATGGACAAATTAATAAAAAAATATTGTTTGAAAGCCATAAACCAAACAAGCCAACTATTTATGGAAAATCAAAGCTTGTTTGCGAAAAATTATTATCAAATTTTTCAAAAAAAAATAAAGATTTTAAATTTTTATCTATAAGACTTCCAGGTGTTGTTGGGTTTGGTTCAGAATCTTCTGGAAATTTTATATCTAAGATAACTAAAAAAATAATTTTAGGTAAAAGAATAGAGGTTTCAAATAAATTATCGTACTTTAATAATATAATATTTGTAGATGATTTAGCAAAATTTGTGATGAAGAGTATTGATACGAAAAAATTAAAATATGAGTTTATAAATATTGCTTCAAATAAAAAAATAAAAATTTTGGATGTTATAAAGTTTATTTATCTTAGATTAAATATTAAAGAAAATGTCAAATGGATCAAAACTGAAAATAAGTCCTTCTGTATAGATTTTTCTAATGCTTTAAAGTGTGGATATAAGCCAGTTTCTGTTAAAAGGTCCTTAATAAATTTTACGAACGATCATTTAAAAAGACTATAGCTTAATTTTAAATTCTTCTCCAACGATTGGTCCATCCCAAGAATTTTTTTTAATTATTTTTTTTATCTCCAATGCTTGAAATATACAATCGTCAATATCAACTTCATATCTATAAGTACCTGCTCTACCAATAGAAAAGCAGTTATGTTCAAATTTATCGAAATATTTTTTAGCTTTTCTTTGCTCAGATTTGATTGGTAGTGGATAAAATTTCCCATTTTTAGAAGGAATCTCTACACCTATCAATGTTGTGTTAGATTTATGTCTGGTAAATTTTTTATATTCAACAAGACGAGTAAATTTTTCTAAATTTGGATAATATAAAAAAAAGACATCTTTAGGAAAAGCTTCTTTAACTGGCAGTACAATTTTTAATAAGTCTCTACCAATATACTTTAGTTCACCAAATTTATTGTTAAGTATAGTGTCTGGAGATATTGTATTTATTAATATATCAAAATTAAATTTCTTATTACCAATATAATAAGTTTTGTTTTTCATATTAACTTTTTTAACTTCTGAATTCATTTTAAGTTTAACATTTTTAACTTTTTTGATCAGGTCAAAATATCTGTTATATCCATCTGCATGAACTGGATAAGCAGAAATTCTATCATTAAAAGCAGCTCTATTACCTGATTTGATTGTATATCCTTTTGGTGACCAACCAAAAGTATCCAACTCTTTACAACTATCTACCATCCACATTTTTTTGTTGTAATTTTTAATTATTTTATTGAATAAAGTTTGACCTACTGATTTTAACCAAAATTCCTCTAAATTTTTTGCAGATATATTATTTTTCTTTTTTTTTAATTCACTGAGAATTTTTTTTTTATCTGGCATCACCGCTATATCTTTTTGATTGATAGGATAATTATAAAATTTATCATCTGTTTCAACGTAACTTTTAAATTGATGATAATTACAATTTCTAAGTTTTAAAAATTTTTTTAAGTAATCAAAAGTTTCTTTGTTCTCAGTTAAAAAGTGTCTAGGACCATAAGTATAAGGATGACCACCATAAAAATGTGTCCTCACCCCAGCACCTAATTCATTGCCTTTTTCCACTAAAACAATCTTACTACTAGGAAGATGTGATAAAATTTCAGCACTTGCACATCCAGCGAATCCGCCACCGATTATTAATATTTTCATTTATATAAAAAGATTTAAAGTTGTTGTAAAAGATAATTTAATTTGTAAAACATAAAATACTTATATACTTTTTCAAAATGAAATCAAAAAAAATTATTTTTATAGATGATTTAAAAAAAAAATTGCAAAAATCTGATAAAAAGATTTCATTAGTTCACGGTGTTTTTGACATATTCCATATCGGGCATAAGAGACATTTTGAAGTTGCAAAATCAATGTCAGATATTTTAGTTGTTTCCTTAACTACGGATAGATTTGTTAATAAAGGCCCTTCAAGACCTATATTTAACCAGGATTTAAGAGCAGAAATGATATCTTTTTTTGAGGCTGTTGATTATGTAGTTTTAAGTAACTATGAAAGTGCAATTCACGTTATCAATGAAATAAAACCTGATTATTATGTTAAAGGTCAGGACTATAAAGACTTAAAAAAGGATATAACTAAAAACATATATCTAGAAAAAAAAGCAGTAGAAAAAAATAAAGGTAAGCTAGTTTTTACTGAAGATATTCAATTTTCGTCATCTAGCTTAATAAATAATCATTTCAAATCAGATTTAAGTGCTGCTGAATTGAATAAATACAAAATAAATAAGTCTGAATTTCAATCAAAATGTTTAAATCAATTAGATTTAATCTCTAAATTAAATATAGCAATCGTTGGAGAGGTAATTTTTGACGAATATATATTCTCTGAAGAAATGGCAAAACCATCAAAAGAGAATATTCATGCAGTGAGTTATAATCATAAGAAAATTTATTTGGGTGGTGCTGCAGCAATAGCAAGAAATCTTTCGGAATTCTGTAAAAATATTGATCTTTATTCAGCTGGAAGTTTTGATAGTGAAAACACAAAAGTTTTAAACTCTCTAAAAAATAACAAAAATATAAAATTCAATAATATCGATAAAAATTTTCAATGTATAAAAAAAACCAGAATATTAAATAAGCATAACAAAAAACTCTTTGAAATTTACTATAAAAATGGAAAAGAATATTTAAAAGATACAGAAAAATTTTTTAAAGTCATAACTAACAAGTTTAAAAAATATGATGCAGTTATAATAGCTGATTTTGGACATGGTCTATTAAATGAAAAAATTTATCAAAAAATTAACAAACACTCAAAATTTTTAAGCATTAATACACAAACTAATTCTGATAACAGAGGGTTTAATTTAATTACAAAATATAATAAAGCTAGTTTAGTATGCTTAGATGAGCCTGAATTGAGGCTTGCTCTGTCAGATAAAAACTCTTCAATAGATTCATTGGTAAATAAATTAGAAAAAAAAGTAAATTATAAATCCATAGTAATAACTCTTGGTCCACAAGGAATTCTTGTAAAAAATAAACGATTAAATACATTATTCAAAGATGTGAAGCTAAATGCATTTGAATTAAATCCCATAGATACTATAGGAGCTGGTGATGCTGTTTTTGGTATTGCTTCTGTATTATGCTCAATTAATACTGATAGTAGAGTTGTTGCTTTTTTAGGCAATATATTTGGTGCATTGGCAACTAAAATTCTTGGTCACAGTGATTATATAAAGAAAAATCAAGTGGCCAAAACTATCCAGTACAGTTTAAAATAAATTATGAAAATAATAATAACAGGTGGGGCAGGTTTTATTGGAAGTCATCTTACAGAGTATCTATCTTCAATCAAAAAAATTAAAAAGATTATCGTCTTAGATAATCTTGAAGATGGCTCAAAGAAAAATCTTAACAAAGCACTTAAATCAAAAAAAGTACTATTGTATAAGACTGATATTAGAAATTATGAAAAGATTGTAAATCATTTTAAAAATACAACTGCTGTAATTCATCTTGCGGCACTATCTGATATAGTTCCTTCAATAGAAGAGCCTAGGGATTATCTTGAAACTAATTTTAATGGTACTTTAAACATTTTAGAAGCTATGAGAAAATATAACGTGAAAAGGATAATTTATGCAGCATCATCATCCTGTTATGGCATTCCAAAAAAAACACCAACTTCTGAAGAAGATAAAATTGACCCTATGTACCCTTATGCTTTTTCAAAATATGCGGGTGAAGAATTAATAAAACATTATAACAAAATCTATAAATTAGATTATATTTCATTAAGATTGTTTAATGTGTACGGAACAAGATCCCGAACTAACTCTGCATATGGAGCGGCACTAGGTGTATTTTTAAAACAAAAACTAGAAAATAAACCTTTTACAGTGATTGGGGATGGAAAACAAAAAAGAGATTTTATCCATGTTTCTGATGTCTGTGATGCTTTTAGTAAGTCAATTTTTTCAAAACATAAAAATGATATATTCAATATTGGTAATGGTGCACCAAAATCAGTAAATGAAATGGTAAGATTAATTGGTGGAAAAAAATTATTTATTCCAAAACGCCCAGGTGAACCATCAATTACTCACGCAAATATTAACAAAGTTAAGTCTAAATTAAAATGGAAACCTAAGGTGAGCTTTAAAGACGGTATTAATGATGTTTTAAACAATATTGACTATTGGAAAAATTCTATTTTATGGGATAAAGATAAAATTAAAAAAGCAACAAAAAATTGGTTTAAATATTTAAAATAATGAAAAATCTTTTAATTACTGGTGGATCTGGTTATGTAGGCTCGAGACTTATTTTTAAATTACTTGAAGAGACAGAATTAAAAATAGTTAATTATGACATTTCTCTTTTTGGAGATTCACACTTACCAAAAAATGATAGACTTGTTTATTGTAAGAATGATATCACAAATTCAATTGACTTTGAGCAAGCAATTAAAAAAAATAATATAGATACTGTTTTACATTTGGCTTGTATTTCAAATGACCCAACATATGAATTGAACTCCAGTTTATCAAAAAAGATCAATTATGATTGTTTTGAAGATTTAGTAAAAATTTCAAAAAAAAATAATGTTAAAAAGTTTATTTATGCTTCAACTTGTTCGGTTTATGGAATTTCAGATAGCCCTAATGTCATAGAGACAAATGAATTAAAACCAATAACTGATTATAATAAATACAAAGCTTTATGCGAACCAATATTGCTTAAATATCTTGATGATAGCTTTATGGGAATAATTATTAGACCTGCTACTGTATGTGGTTTTAGTGAAAAAATGAGGTTTGATTTAACAGTAAATATTTTAACAAATTATGCATATAACAAAGGTTATATAAGAGTGTTTGGTGGTAAGCAGTCTAGACCAAATTGTCATATAGATGATATGTGTGATCTTTATAAAAAATTAATTCATGATGATATTTCAAAATATAATGGCGAAATATTTAATGTTGGAACAGAAAATTTAAAGATCATTGAAGTAGCAGAAAAAGTGAAGTCTGTTATGCAAAATAAACTTAACAAAAGTGATATAGATATTAGAGTTGAAGAGAGTGCAGATATAAGATCTTATATGATTAATTCTGATAAAATTAAAAATCTTTTAGGATTTAAATTTAAAAAAACAGTAACTAATGCTATTGAAGATTTGTGTGATGCGTTTGAGAAAAAAATTATTAAAGATAGCTTCTCTGATGAATGGTCAAATATAAAAGTTTTGACGAAAAAAGAAGAAAACAAAAACCAAAGTAAAGTGTAGTGAGCAAAACCCAAGAAAACTTTGAAAAAAATGGTTATGTAATTGTTCCTGGAAACAAAGAACTACTAAATAAAATTAGAAAAATTATTTTTAACAATATCAAAGATAATAAAAAAATAAAAAACAAAAATGATAATGAGGAAAATATTACAAAAATTTTTAATAATTTTCATCATTATGTAAGTTTAAAAGAACTTAATTCTTTAAGATTTAATATTTATAAAAAGATTAATGTTGGAAGTGTATTTAGTGAAACCTATTACAAAATAGCTAAAAATTATTTAGATGAGTTAGTTGGCAATGAACTATCTATGCAAAAAAAAATTAATTTATCAATTCAAATGCCAAAAGATAAAGACTCATTATTAGACCTGCATTCAGATATTTATGCTGGAGAAAGCCCATTTCAAGTTGTTGTGTGGATTCCTCTAGTGGATGCTTATGATACAAAGTCAATGTTCTTTACCAAACCAAGCTTTAATAAAAAAATGAATGAAAAACTACTTAATACTAACGATTTTACTACAAAAGAAATGTATAATAAAAATAAGAAAAATTTTAAATTTTTAAATATTAAATTTGGTGATATTTTAATTTTTTCTCCATTAATTCTACATGGAAATACAATAAATAAAACAAAAGAGACAAGGTTTTCACTTAATTGTAGATTTAAAAATTTACTTTCACCTTATGATGTTACAGTAAAATCACATAGAAATATTCCTAACTTTTATAAACCTTTAAATATCAAACCAATGACTAAAATTGGTTTTAATTATTTGAAAAAATATTCAATTTAAAATTGTGAAAAAATTTGCTGGTTATATTAATCTAAAAAATTTAAATGGAGTACTTTATCCATCTTCTATTCAAAATATTATGATGAAAGATTATATAGAAAATGTATTAAAAGGAATTTTTTATTTATCACCAACGGAGCTTCTACAGGCAAAATTTCCAATTACATTAAAAACTCTTGTGGGCAAGGAAACAAAAGTTGATGGTATTGTAATGTTATCAAGTTTCTACTTGCCTGAAGATTATTTTGTTAGAAAACAAATATATAAAGAAATTACTAAAATGAAAAAATCAGTTCACTTTATTCTAGACGAACTTGTTTTGAGAACAAATAAAGATATTGATAAAATTGAAGAATATTTAATATTTAGTAATTCTTTTTTTACAAAAACAAGATTAAGTCTCAATAAAGAAGAAAAATATTTTATGAAAAATTATAATAAAGTTACTTTTGTATAATAGTTTAGTTAATAAGATTTCTATTCAAAATAAATAAATTCATAATCTCCAGTATATCCAGAATTTTTTAACAACCAGACCCACTCTCTTTTAGAAAAAAAAGACTCGCATGTTAAAGCCCAACACTGAAGATTAAAAAGTTCTTTTTCATTTCTGTAACTTTCAGTGCAAATAAAATGTTTTTTCCCTACTCTTTGCATTTCTTTAATAGCTTGAATTAAATGATTAATTTCTAAATTATGTAGTGTGTTAATTGAAAATACAAAATCAAATTCTTTAGATTTAAATTTCAATTTTTTTCTTAAATCTTCTTTAAATAAAAATTGGCTAATCTCTTTTTTTGAATTTTTCAAGCCATATTTTGAAATGTCTATCCCAATAATCTGAACTTTTGGAAGAATCTTTTTAATTTCATACAACAAAAATCCTTTACCACAACCCAAATCTAAAATTTTTGATTGATTTTTAAGCTTATATTTTTTGATAAATTTTTTTGCTACTTGTTCCCATCTTCCAGGAATATATTTGTAGCCTCCGTAACCAAATTTTCTATTTCCATCCCAATAATCATAACCATATTTTTTTGAAACAGTCATACACTCAACTTTCTTACTAATCATTCTCTCAATATAGTTTCTCTTAGTTTTTTTATGAAGTGATGTGATAATATTAAGTTGTTTCACAATTTTACCAATTTTTATTTAGATCAATGTCATTCTTTAGACTTAAAAATGTAGGTCCGTTTATTTTATAAGTTTTTTTAACAAATTTTTCAGTTTCTGATCCATTTTTAGGATAAAAAGATTTTATATTCTTCATCAATGACATTAATTTTTTAGCATCAAGTTCACTATGAGTTGGTCCTAAAGAGGGGTAATCTGCAAAACCAACTAGATTTACATTTGCTCTTTGTTGGTCAATGTCTAATTTAACTTGCTCAAAAGGTCTTTCGATTAAAAAAGGGGTAATAGTATAAACCCATGGCTTTAATCCCTGTAATGCTGCCCCTGCAGCCATTCCTATAATACTTTGTTCGCATATGCCTAAATTAAAAAATCTATCAGGATGTTCTTTCCTAAAGCTATCAAAAATTCCATATCCAATATCACCTACAATCAAAATTATTTTTTTATCTTTTCTTGCAAGATTAGTTAATATCTTTCCAAATGTTCTTCTCATTAAAAACCCAATCTCTTTTTTGCTATATTTAATTCGTCTATATTTAGCTTTCTTGCATGCCAAACTGGATCATTTTCAAACTCCTTAACACCTTTACCTTTTATAGTATTAAAAATAATTGCAGTGGGTAATTTTTTTTTATTTTTTTGATTTAAAGAGTTTAATATTGATACAAAATTATGACCATTATTTACATTTATACAATTTATATTAAAAGATTTAATTTTATTAACTAGATTATGAAGTGGAATAGCATCATCCAATTTTGAAAGAGCTTGAATTTTATTATAGTCGACTAAAATTATTAAATTATCTAATTTGTGTTTTGCTGCAACCAAAAGTGTTTCCCAGGTAGTTCCCTCTTGACACTCACCATCACTAATTAATACATATATTTTGTTTTTCTTTTTTAATATTTTATTTGCAAAAGCCATACCTGCAGCAATTGGTAAGCCATGACCTAGACTACCAGTTGTACAATGAATTCCATTTTTTTCATCAATCTCTAGATGTGTAGTGATTTTAGGCTTAAGACCTCTTTCTCTTAATAAAATACAAAGAGGAAAAGATGCATGAGCTTTACTTAAAATAAATTTATCTTTTTTTTTAAGTATTTTAGAATATAGAGCAATAATGATTTCTATCATAGAAAAGCTACCACCTAAATGTGCTTCCTTTTTTTTTTGAAACATCACTAAAGTATCTTGACGTAACTTAATGGCTTTCAACTTTAATTTTTGTAATTCAGTTTTTGAAATCATATTTATATTATAAAATACTTATATTATTTGGTATATAAATCAAATAATATAGTCAAATTATAAATTATTAAATTAAAGTTAAGTTTTAATGAAAAATTACAAAATATATATTAAGCTTTTTTTTTTAATACCAATAATATTATTATTTTTTACAATTAGAATTTTTAAAAATTTCAAGATCAGTAAACTTATTTCACATAAAATAGGACATATGGCTACCCCAATTGAAATTTATATTTGTGAAAAAAAAGATGATCCCAAAAAAACTCCTGTTATTTGGTTTTTTGAAAAAAAAATAGCTAATCAATTTTTAAAAAAACAATGGTCACAAAAACTGTTTATTTTGCCTTGGCAAATATTAGAACCAATTTATATATTATTTAAAAAGTATAAAATTTTTAATATTTTTCTTGTAGATTTTAGCAAAGATTCTGAAGAGGTTAAAAAAGCTATTTACAACGGAGTAAAACATATTGATGATAAAGATGTATTGCTAAAGCATAGCCCATCAATAGAATTTAACTATAAAGAAAAAAAAGAAGGTGAACATTACTTAAAAAAAATAGGAATCCAAAATAAAAAATTTTTTGTTTTTGTGTCTAGAACTTCTGAATTTCATAATGAAATAGAAAAGTCAGTCAGAAATTCAGATATTTGTAATAAAATTCTAGGAGTAAAATTTTTGGTTTCAAAAGGCTACAAAGCAATAAGAATGGGGAAATATGAGTCAACAAAAATAAATTTTAGTGACTCCGATATCGTAGATTATGCAACTTCTGGCGATAGGAGTGATTTTTTAGATATCTATTTGATATCAAAATGTGAATTTATAGTATCAGATTCTACAGGTAATACAGCTACGGCAAATTTATTTAGAAAGCCCTGCTTGACTGTCAATGAATTCACTCCTCATTCATTAGAACATCACCCAGAGAAGTTAATGATATTGCCTAAAAAAATTAAAAATTTACATACAGGTAAACTTATTAGCTTCGAAGAAGCTTATAAAAAAAAATTTAATTATATAAAATCATATTCTCAATTTAATGAACTAGGATACGAAGTCATTGAAAATAGTGAATTTGAAATAAAAAAAGCTACAGAGAGTTTTTTTGATTTAATAAATAATAGTTTTAGTTTAAATGAAACTTTACAAAAGCAAAAAAGATATTGGCAGAATGTAGAAAAATATATTGGAGATAAAAATAAGTATAAAACTATTATTTGTCCTAATTTTTATTTAAATAATAATGATTTATTTCAATAGTATTAATTAAATGATTAAATAAAAGTACTTATGAATAAAAAAACTATTTGCTTTGATATTGATAATGTTATTTGCAAAACAATAGGGAGTGAATATTCTAAATCAAAACCTAAAAGAAATGTAATCAAATTAATCAATAGATTATATGATGAAGGATATTATATAAAAATTCTTACAGCTAGATATTCTGGTAGATTTAAAGATGATTTCAAAAAAGTGAACTCATATGGTTATAAAAAAACTTTAAAACAATTAAAAAATTGGGGTCTTAAATTTCATAAACTATACATGACTAAACCAAGTTTTGATTTTTACGTTGATGATAAGTCATATAACTTTAACAAAGAGTGGACGACTTATATGAAAAAAAAATTTTTGTAAGTTTTTTATTAAATTATAAAATAATTTTCTTTTTATTTTTAATAAACTTTAGTCGTATACTTTGACTTAGCATATGCATTATTACTTGAAACAAATCCTCTGAAACTCCATAGTTTTTAACTTCTAAATTTAAATTAAGGTTTGCTTTTTTTTGAATACTCTTTTTTGCAAAGCCAGTTAGGCTTATTGTAAAAATTTTATTTTTTTTACAATATTTAAGTATGTCCATTATATTTAGAGATGACCCTGAACAGCTTAATACAATTACAATATCTCCTTTTGTATAATAATTATCCAGTTGGAAAGAAAAAATTTTGTTAAATGAAATATCATTAGCTACAGCTAAGACAGTCTCCATATTATCAGATAATGAAAC
>ENA-OSJC01003574-OSJC01003574.1-marine-metagenome-genome-assembly--contig:-NODE-3574-length-11040-cov-5.878044_pt1 | contig 11040 bp, 26 predicted proteins | sample MGYA00237885_ERZ534234 | MGnify/ENA primary metagenome ERZ534234 (study PRJEB26413, sample SAMN06343907) | marine metagenome | isolation source: coastal waters | place: Atlantic Ocean: West Antarctic... | reverse complement strand
CGTGTGATACCTTCTGGATGTTTATCATTAGTATAATGAACTACACCAATATAAGTTCCTGCTGTTATTCTCTCAGTTGCAAAAAGACCTAATCCAGCGATGGGTGATTCTCTTATTGTTACATAATTCGGTAAGGGTTTATAAGTCATGCTCTAGTCTCTCTCTCGATTGTTACTTTAAAATCAATTCAGTTAGATCACTTTCAATTCCGATAGTTCCGGAAAAGAATACATTAAACGCAAGAGAAAGTCTAGTTGTAGTTTGTTCTGGATTTGGATCTACAGCATGACCTAACCAAGAAGGAAATAACACAAGTTTGTTGGTTTCAAGAGGTACATTGATTTTCTCACCACTCCACTGAGAAGGATTTTCCAGAGATGAATCAATCTTTAGTATTCGTTTTATTCTCATGTTTGGATCATAAAAAGAAATACCATTTCCTTCTGGTGCAGATAGATAAAAGACTCCGCTGATCCAACTATTCTGATGAGTGTGCATTCCATGAGATCCACCTAGTTTAGTATAATTTAACCAAGATTGTGTGATGTAAAACTCTAGGTCTTTTCTAGGGTTGTGAACTTCTTTAACGTAGTTATCAATGTGGTCTTCACAGAATTCTTTTATATCTTGTAACTTATCATTGAAGATGTACTTATCCTCAGACATTGAACGGAGTTCTGGATGAGTGTCATTGGTTGCCATCATTCCATTCTCAATAATCTCTTCAATTTCTTTATCTTCTGTTTCGGTCAAACCTGAGTTGTCGAGTCCTATTTCTCTTTGTGCGATGTAAATCGGAGTTGGAAATATTCCTGCTACTTGAAAGTCTGTTGGTTTCATTTTTGTTTCTTTGTTTGTTTGTTTGTTTGTTTGTTGTTAATTGTCGAATCCTATCGGATAAGGAAAGAATCCTCGATTTGGATAACAGTCAGCTGCTTGCCATTCTTCTCTAGTCTCTACGTACTTTAACTCAATTAAGTCTTTGTGTGTCAGTCTGTAGTAACTTTGACACCTATCACAAATATAGTATTCCATAGCAATTTGTTGCAACCAGTAAATCTGATTGTAACCTTGATCGCAGTAGTCACACCTGTAACACATATTAGTGTGCGTGAGATCTTTGAATCCTTTGTAGTTTTTACCTAATGGTGGACTATTCGGATGTGCATCAGTACATTTCATACTCCCCTTCCATAGCATTCTTTCTCAACTGTGACTATCTCTGACTCACATTGTTCTAGTTCGTTCATGAGTTCATTGTTTGCGTTCACTAGATATTCTATTCGTTTTGAGTATCTGGATTCTACTTCTTTCTCTATTTGTTTTCTTAGCGAGTGAATATAGACAACCATCGCGAGTTGACTGTTGTCTGAATTTTCACAATTTTGTTGTTGTTGTTTATTCATATTCGTTTCCCCATGTCATTTCATGTTCTTGTATTATTTTGGATGATTGTAGTTCTTTTATTCTACTCTTTAACGTGTCTCTTATGTATCCCAAATATGGTATAGAGTCAGGATCATTTTCCAAGCGTTGTTCCCATATCTCTATCTCATCTTGAAGAGCTGCTAGTCTTATCTCTTTCTCTGAACCTACTACAGAACCCCATTGTGGATGTATGAATTGTTTTAAATATTTCATTTTATTCCGTAAGCTTTTGCTAGTGTAGGAATATCTTTAACTCCACAAGCATTCCAAATTGCCATACCTTCTGAACCAATTTCCCAGCGAACACGTTTGTTTACCAGTAACTCAATTCGATTGAACTCTTTCACATCCATCTCAGGTGTTCTATCTGTAATAGTTATCTCGCCACCATTTCGTTTAAGGTGATTAAATCTCCACCAGAATTGTTTTGTTGATTTTATTTTCATTTCACGATATACCAATGAGAGTGTTATTTTCTTCTCGCATCCAACTCCAACCACGAAACTTGTGATTGTGAAGTGAACCACCGTGATTTACTACACCGAGTAACGTAGGAGTTACTCGATTTCTTACTAGAGAAAATGTCTTGCCTCTAGTGGTGACAAGAGTAAAGGGAATGTTTTTAGAATCCACGTTATTCATTACAATCACATTCTTGATTTCTTTTTTGTTCAATATTACTTTCATACTCATAATCAATTCTCGTCTATCTGATTCGGGGTTATTCCCTCATCTTCACTTACTATTATACAGGATGTTGGTATCTTTGTCAAGTCTTTTCTTCACTTTATTTTGTAAAAAATGGGTCAAGTCCACATCCATCAAAGTTCAGTCTTTTGTTATATACGATAATCGGTCTTTTACTCTTACTCTCTTTTTGATTCAACCAAGTAGAAGTTGTAGTCTCTACTGGTGTATATCCAATAGCTTTCCAGTAGAAGTTGGATTCCAAATCGTATGCCACTCTACACTTAATTTCTGACAATCCTCTGTTTCTAGTTTCCTCTTCAACTGCTTTCTCTAACATCATTGCCCGATGCCATCTTCTAGCGTCCTCCTGTACCACTATCTGGATTATAGAAGCTGGATTTTTGTGGAATGAAGCATAACAAAATCCTGTCATGTCATCATTGTCTTCTAGAATCCATATTTTCTGGTACTTCCACCTATCACGTTCTGAAACTCTTCTTTTCTCAAGAACACTAGTATAAGCATCTTTGGGAAGAAACCCTAATGCAGATCCCTCTTTTTTCCGTAAGGAATCTATAAAGAAAAAGTCACCAAATGTACCAAGTCTAATTTTTGTCATAATTTTTTGAAATAGAACTAATAGAGACAACGTAAGCTGGTGGAGTCTTACTTAGAGGTTGACTCCGTTTCGGTTTTTCTAACATCGATTCACCAGCAAGGTAAATGACCAAAGGTCTGACGTTATAATAATGTGGTGTTGAATAAATTTTCATTTGGTTTTTTCTCATCTTCTACTACTATTATAACGATTTACGACACTATTGTCAAGTCAATAATGGTTTTTTTTCAAGCTTGAGGATTTCCATTAAACGGTCTCGTTACACGATGTGCGTGTGGTTCCAGTTCTGTTATTCTTTTTTCCAGTATTGTTATTAGTTCAGACAGATTATTGTTTGTTGTCACGCTTGCATTTTTCTTTAATTCTACTATCTCATCTTTCAGTACAGCAATGATAATCTCTACTTTATTTCTAGCACCAATGACTGACCAAATATTGTCTAGTTCTTTCGTATTCATCTATACCTTTCAGTGGTTTGTTCCTTATGATGGGGTTATTGTTTTCGGTCACAAGTTAGCCATATCATATTCTTTCCGTCTTTTCCCTTGTATGTTCTTATAGGATAGTTCAGCCAAGGGAGTCTGAAATGAAAATCTTTGCCTGGTTTGTTGTTCTGGTGATCTAAATTTTGTTTGCCGAATAAACTCTCTCCATATGTTTCGTAATAACTCCAACAAGCAAACTCCGTCTGAAATTCTTTGTGTATCTCTCTATGAAAAGGTGTGGAATAGAGTATGAACGCTGCCCAAATTTCTACCATTGTTAATGTCTCTTAATTTTGATTTTCATTTCTCTGTATTTTTCTACTTCGTTAAGTGTGTTCTCTATCTCTTCGTACATATCGTCATAGTCTTCATAGTCATCGTAGTCATCTTCAGTTTCCCATGTAGTATCTTGTTGATTGTCGAACTCTTCAAAAAATTCTCCTTGAGTAGTTACTTCTCCTGTATCTAGCACTATCGGCTCGTCTTGCCAATCATCCTCATATTCATAATCTCTATCTTCTTCTTCAAACTGATATTCGTAGTCCTTGCCATCCTCTTCAAACTCAAAATCCTCATCGAACATTGGTTCATCTTTGAAATCACCGTCCTCAAACATCAACTCACCGTCAAACTCTTCATTCTCTTCATACATAGGCTTGTCGTCAAACCTTGGCCGTTCATCCTTAAACTCTCCCTCTGGTGGTGGTTCATCCTGAAACTCTCCTTCTTCTTTTGGTTCAAATTCTTCTTTTGGTTCTTCTTGAAACTCCTCTTTCTCAGTAGGTTCTTCTTCCTCTATTTTCTCTTCAGGTTCTTCTAGTGGTTTCTCTTCCTCTTCCTCTGCAAGTTCTTCTTGTTCTTCCTTCTCTTTCTTTTCTTTGTTGTCTTGTCTTACCTCATCTGCGTCTAATTCTTCACCAAATTCTACGTTCTCAAATGCATCTGGTGAGTCTGAATTAATGATTTCTTCCATCACTTCTGGTGTGACTATAACTGGTTCAGTTGGTGGTGTATTCGCCTCTACACTTGATGCTTCATTCACCAAAACTTCTATCTCTACATCCGGCATTGATATCGGAGCTAGAGTAACGATACCAGAAAGAGTCAACAGATTTGTCTGTGCGTTTGTTGTGGTCAGAACAAAATCTGTTCCTTTTACTCCTATTGTAGCAGTTATGGTGCGAACTAGAAACTTCTTCTTCTTGGACTTTTTACCTCGTATCTTGAACTTAGCCTTACCTGTGAACAACGAAACTCTACTTCTTTTCTTGGTGATTTTCCCTAGTTGAAAGAATACACTTGAGGATAGTTCAATGATTTCTTTCTTTCCTCTTATCTTTATCTTGACTGAGGTATTCTTTCCTGTATGAACTTTCTCGCCAGAACTAATGATTACCTTAGAGAAATCTTCATCTATGATTCGTGTCTGTGAATTAGGGGGTGGGCTCATTAGTTTAACAGAACCCCTTTCCAGAAACAGTATGCCCTGTTTGGAATAACCAGATGATGCACAAAGAGACATAAACACGAATATTAGAATACCGTGTTTCACTATTCATCCTTGACACAGCGAATACTTGTAACATCTCTAACAAATACTTGTCCTTGTATTACTTCGTGTCCATCAAAATCTTCAAAATCATCATACCGATAAGCTGGTGTGGAATCTGGAATCTCATCTGCTCCCTTATCTGCACTCCAGTATCCATAAATCCTTTCATCATATAACATAGACCTTGCTGCATCACCCATACCACCGGCAGTCAGGAATAGTGCATCTGCGATTGTCCATCGAGTCACATTAGTCAATCCCCAATCTTCAGGAGTTGGCATTTCCCAGCCAGAAGGACAGGGATCTTTGTCTCCATGATATGTGTAGTAGTTGTACAACAATCCAAACTCTTCTACATAATTGTCGTAGTCGTATCCCTCTTCTGGTTCAAAATAGGTGTACATATCCTTACTTGTGAAGTTGTCAAAATCGATAGAGTTTGGATAGTTTGCCCACCAATCAGAATAGAAGGATATGTTGTCTCCATTGGGGTAGTGAGTTACTCTGAGGTTTTGTTTCAGCCATTTCCTGTTATTCCATTTCACCACATCATATCTATTTCCGTCATAATCATACACCTCTTCGCCGTGTGTTTCTTCTTCCTCTATCTCTATTTCAATATCCTCTTCTTCCTCTAACTCTTCCTCTATTTCAATTTCCTCTTCTTCTTCAACAATCTCTTCTTCCTCTTCCTCTTCTACTTTCAGAGTGAAAAGACCTACATCAATTGTTACTTCATCAGACCGATCTTCGCTGCTTATATAAAATGTATCACTTATTCCATACTCATCAACAGAATCTTCATTATCCAGTATACTGCTCAATCCAAGTCTCTCTTGAAAACGATACACAAAGAGTTGTAATTTGGTGTCTAATGGAACTTCGAGCGTTACTGTATCATTGGATAGATTAGTAAGATTAGCATCATACACCTCATCTTCATACCAAAATGCGGTCTTGTAATAACGATTCCAAGATACTGAAGTGTTTGCGACAAGTATAAATTCGGAATTGATTGTTGATGTGGTATTTGATATGGCATAGTTACTCCTAGCATTTGTGGGGATTTGTTGTTGAAATCCACTAGTAGAAACTGTAATTGAGATGGTTTTTCTAGTCATCTCTGGTTCAAGGTCTGAGCAAGATAGAAGTAACATTAACGAAATACTAATCATTATCCGTAGTATTATAGTTTTCATCTTTCTTCTACTGTCTCCTTGATTTGTGGGGTTTTTAATTCAAATGGATGGGGCGACCAGTATTCATTCTTACCCAATTTCTTTTGTCTGTGATGTTTACAGACGTTTCGTATCACCTTCTTAATTTCTTTCTTACTGGGCATTTGTGGGGGTTCTCTGAGTTTGAAAGCCGAGTTGACTTCTCTCTCTATTAGGTCTTGAACTATTCCCCATGAATAGTTCTCTATTTCATGGTTGAACATATTACTCTGATTCCGCTGAAATGTCTGTATCTATTTGAAATCTTGCCAATTTAGTCAGTGTTTTGTGCATAGTATCAACTGTAGTTTTTATTTCTTTTACATCTTTTTGTGTATCGTGTATCACAATACCAGCCCACAACAATAATGCAAGTGTTATTCCTGTGATAACTCCTAGAAATAATGTATCATCTACTTCTTGTGATTTTTTTCTCATGGTTTTTTCTCTCTATAAGTTAATATAACAAATTATCTTGTCAAAGTCAAGTTTTTTCATCGTAAGTTTTCTATTTTACACTGTACCAACAAATGACAAAATCCTTCTCTAAAATTTCTCCAAACTTCACCATCCAAACCAAACTGGCCAGTCACCACTTCCCATAGTCCACTAAAAAAAGGTAGGTCTAGTATGAATATAATCATTGCACCAAACATACCAAAAAGAAATCCTGAGTAAGACCATCTCAACCACTTATACTTTACGAGCGCGAGTGTCTTACCACTAATATACATTTCCTTGGCTAGTGTATCGTATACCTTATCATCAGTCATCAATGATTCGGCATAACATTCTTTGTACTCTTCCATTTCCATATGAGAGAAATGACCAAAATAAAGTGGATCAAAATATATGGATTTCTTATCCAGATTTCCATCTTCATCTTTTGGATAATTGGTGCTAGGAATTATTGCAACTATTGCACAAAGTAAAGACCCGATACAACAAGCAGCAAAAAACATGAGAGGGTTTCTCATCACCTCATTGTCTAACTCAGCAACTGTAACAGAGAACACAATAGCGGTGACTGTAATCATGATGTTCGCCTTAGCGTCAGCCATGATATTCAATCTCATCTGATTAGTAACATTCAGTCTAAAAATATTATCTACAGCAGTTCTATCCTCCGGCACGTTATCAAAAACAGATGTCTTTTTTTCATTTTCCATTTTAGTTTATGTTATACTGTTTGTTTACTAACTCTTCCCACTTTGAATAATCTTGATTCAATATGAATTTTCCTCCATAATCAAGTTCACAATATTGTTTTATATTATTACTGTCCATATACTTCTTTGGACATGGTGTCGTAGTGCATCCTACTAGAATAAACTGTAGTATTATTATTCCTTTAAAGACCATTGATATCCCATTCCAGCAGAAGTCATTTCACAGTAATCAGATACATTACCACCCATATCCATATACTCTTGTGGACATGGTTCTGGATTAGTTGCTATAATCCACGTTACGATAATAGACTGAACTATTAACATCGCAGTAGTTGTTATTATCATCATTTTTTGAGTTCTTCTATTCTACGTTCAATACTAGAAATAGTAGTGTGAATAACACCCGAACCAGCTGGCCGTAATCGTGATTTGTGTATCTCTATTTCATCTTCAAGAACAGCAATAATCACCTCATTCATGGTCACTGAACCTATTCTACTCCACATTCCATCTAATTTTCCCATATATCGCTTTCTTCTTTTTCAAGTTTTCTTATTGTTTCTCTGACTTCAACCAGTTCTTTCCTACAAACAACTCGTTCAGATAATGTTTCAGTGGTATTCAATTCTTTTTTAAGTATTGCCTCCCATGCAAGATGGAATGGAAGGTCTCCGTATTCTTCATTAGTCATTTTTTACCTCTGGTGTGGGTAATAGAATGTTTGGTGGAAATTTAGAATTGTCGTTTCCTCTCAAGTCCGATAACCTATTACAAGTTATCCATACGAGGCCGTGTTCATCACTCATGTATAATCTCACATAATAATCTTTTGGGAAGGCTTCATCTATTTGTCTATAGAGTAAAGGATGGTTTTCGTAAAACTCCCAGCACAATTCTTTACTCTTGAAATGTTGGTCTATTTCTCCTCCCAATGAAAATGTAAAAAGAATTATTGATGCCCACACTTCAATAATCATTTTAGAATCCGACCATACCAAAAAGATACATGACGTAGTATACTACCATTGTACATAGTAACCCAATTAATAAAAGGTCAGTTGTCTTCATCTAAAAACTCCTATCGTGTTTAACTGTTGCGTGGTATCCTTGATCACCCATTAATCGTGCGTATTTTTGTGCTTTAACATCAGTGTCAAAAAATCTCCGATAGATTTTTTTAGGGTCTGGTGTAAAGACAGGTATATTTTCACTCATTTGAGCGTGACTGGCACTTGTTCGAGTGGGGATTTCCCACCATTCTACCCATGTATTCATGACTCATACTCAAAATTATTGGTTGTTTGGTTTTCTTGTAACAAAATAGCACCATTTTTCAGATGAAATTTCGTTGCCATTTCAGTTTTTGGACTCATAGTGATATACCGATTATTAAAATGTTGACTCTGAAGAAGTTTCTTCGTTTCTTCTATTATTCTTCGTCCTAGTCCTCTCTCGGATGACCATACTGTATAGAAAATTGAATAACAACCCCATTTGAGTGATAATAATTTTTTCTCTGTGGTTGGTATTCCACTCAAATGTGCTACACAAATGACTGCTCTCTCTTCCAAGTGAAACATTTCTCTACGACAATCGGCTACTCTCCAATCAAAGGGAATATTTTTCCGAACAGGGTCATTCTCACATAATCTCTTTGCAACTTCTAACCCTGCTTTATCTAGTCTCATGGGGTGGGTCTTCTCTCAAATGACTGTGTTCAATTTGTACTCTTGAAATCTCTGAATGTAAGGTCACTAAATCTATTGTCGTAAGATAATGTAACCCTTCTTTTATTGTATTCATTATTTGTTCGTGTGGCATATTTTCAAATATATTCTCATCATCAAATGCTTGATTACCTTTACTCATCGTCTATATTATCCTTTTCCGAATCCCATTGGTATAGTCGTTTCATAATCTTTATTTTCCCTTGTTTTTTATCAATACGGAATACTAAATCTCCGTGTTCTTCTGTGTGCATAACGTGTGGTATTTCAATAAAGGGCAACAATCCGTTATCCTGTAATTGACATATTTTATTATAGTTTCTATCTGTGCCGGATTGCCCTTTAAATGTTTCTTCTACCATCTTTTTCAACTCTTGTTTTTTCTTAGTGTCGCTCATATCTTTTCTCATTTCAATAAGGTTTCGTAAAAATTCTCTTTTTTGTTCTTCGTTCATATTACCACCCTAAAGGTTTGTTGCTATTGATAGGAGTGAAAGATTCTCCACAACCACACATTTCTCCTGTTCCTAATCTTTTGAATACAAAACCTTGTTCCACCAAGTTCTTGTCGCTGTATCCCACTTCTAACGCACCTATGACGGTATGTAACTGTATTTGGTTTACAATCAGTCTAACATCACCGTGAAAGTATGCTGATTCCGCAGCGGTTCTTGTGTCCGTAGTCTCTAGGGTAAATTTCCATCCTGAACATCCACCTGCTTTAGCACCTACCTTTAGATAGGTAGTTTTAGGATCTAACCCCTCAGACTCTAACGATTCAAGATATACTTCCTGTGCCTTTTTTGTTATACTCAATTCCACAATAAGTCTCCATTTTCTAATAAAATTTCCATCTCTCGTTCCACGTTAATTTTCTCTTGTCTTTTTATTTCAATCGCATGATGTACCAATAATAATTTTTCTGTAGAAAATGGTTTGTTTCGGTGCAATTCTCTTATAAAATCTTCACCCTCTTCTTGTGTATCAAACCATGTCTCACGTTTCCAAGTTTTTCCACTAATCCAAACCAAATGAAGCGTGCCAAAGAATATTCCCTTTGTGTGATGTTTAAATGGTTGAAAAATGTCTTTAGTACCGATTGACTGAAGGAAGGGAAATTCTGGTCTACGAATTAATTGTTCTCTGAATTGAACTTCCAACGAAAATCGTATCTGTTCGATTTCATGTTTAGTCATTGTATCAGTATTTATTATAAATGACAACTCTAATTAGAGAACCTTAGAAATATACTTTTTATTTGCTTCATCTTCAATCAACCAACCAGATTTTTTAGGTTGAGAAAGTAGAAAGTTTTCTCGTAGGATTCTCGTAACTCTGTCTATTGTGGGAAACAAACTAGGATTACGAATCAAACAACAATTTGGATTATTGGTTGAATCTATACAAGGTGAGCAAGGGCGATTAGAGGATACATTATAATTGTGTTCGTGTGTAGCAATTTTGGAATCCGAACTACCAAGAATAACCATACCTTTTTTCGGTCCGGCAGACAACGATAAATGTTGAACGATAGAGTCTACTGAGATATGAAAATCAGTCTTTTCTATGAGGTAAGCTACTTCTCTGAGATTGAGTAGACTTTTTTGGTTTATCAGATTTGTTGCTCTACCCGAAAAATCAAAGTCAGCACAAACCTTATCACTCATTTTACTACTTGTTCCCACTTGAAAAAATCTATGTTGAGGAAACATTGAGATGAGTTCTGCCCACCATTCTCTAGGTGGAGTTTTTCCTTTTGGTATTCGTGATGTGTGTGTGGTATGTAACACGACATTTCTTGAATCTGGTATGTTTTTATTACTGTGTTTTGCAACCAAATCTTCGATACGTTTTCTCTCTTCTTTGGAAGTCTTTAGTTGGAAGATTTCGGGGAATTGTGACCTATCACCAAATGACACATTGTGTGTGGATTCCAGAACATCAAAATAATCCATCTTTGGATTGAAGATAGCAGTTCTACCAGTTCGTGTTATATCCAAATCGAATACTTTATCGTATTTACGTTCTGGCACAAATTGGTCAGGTGCAATGATTTTATTGAACCATTCTTTGCCGTGAAGAAGGTCTGCTGCAAGGAGTGGAGCAACGAGTGTTATTTTATCGTCTTTGTAAGTGTTTCGGAGTGTGTA
>ENA-OSJC01003573-OSJC01003573.1-marine-metagenome-genome-assembly--contig:-NODE-3573-length-11041-cov-4.447100_pt1 | contig 11041 bp, 10 predicted proteins | sample MGYA00237885_ERZ534234 | MGnify/ENA primary metagenome ERZ534234 (study PRJEB26413, sample SAMN06343907) | marine metagenome | isolation source: coastal waters | place: Atlantic Ocean: West Antarctic... | reverse complement strand
CAAAAAGACGGCAGCGAGAATAATCAGCATGATCATCGCGCTGGATCGCATGGTGCCTTCGAACGCCTGTTTCAGCATTTCCAGGGTCAACGCTCTGTTCCAGGCGGCGATGATCAAGGCGAAGACCACGCCGATGGACGCGGCTTCCGTTGGGGTGGCGACGCCCGCGTAAATAGAGCCGACCACGGCTACAAACAACAACACCGGAGGCAATAAATCCGGCAGGACTTTGATCCGCATCGCCCAATTAGTTTCAACTTTCTCGCCATCCCACCCCGGTCGCGACAAACATGCAATGGCGATAACGCCCATGAATAGGATGGCCAACGTTAAACCGGGGAAAATGCCGGCCAAATAGAGTTCCGGCACCGAAGTGTCGGTCAACAATCCATAGATGATCAAATTAATCGACGGCGGCACCAGAATGCCAAGCGTGCCGCCTGCCGCCAATGAGCCGAGGAACAGTTTTTCGTTGTAGCCGTGCTTTTCTATTTCAGGATAGGCGACGGTGCCAATGGTGGCAGCCGTTGCCATCCCTAGATACGGGTTAATAATCGCTGCGCCTATTTTTAACGCTGGCGCTATAAAACGGTCAAACACAGAGCCTTTTTTATTTTGAAACTTGTTTCCGGTGTAGCGCGCTCCGTAGTCGATCCCGTCAAACGCCATTCCCGCTGGCATAGCGTCTGTGATTTGACCTGTTTTTAAATAATTATCATAAGCTGCGGCAGCTTGCGGCCCATAGCGTTCACGCGACGTTTGCCCTTGCGGCCCGAGAAAGTCTTTCATCCCGTTCCAGATAGACTTATTGCCACCCATTTTAGCTTCGGATTCAGGGATAGGGCTTTGCGACCAGGGCTTTACGCCTTCGGCATATTGTCCATACGTTTCCCATATGTTTTGGTAGCGATCTGTGACGTTGTTTAAGTCAATTCCGTAGTTTGTGGCGCCAACACCAACCATGTTATAAGGCAATTCTTTGGCGTCAAATTGCGACGGATTCACATAATAGGCCGCTGGCTCTACATAATCCGGCAAATTCCACCGTACAGTCGGCGAAAAACCAGCATCGCTTAATGTTTTTTCTTGTTTGCGTGCGGCTCTATTCTCTGGCTTTTGTGCTTCTACTCGATCTAGGCGACCTTGCAGATTGTATTCAGGCTTTGAAAATTCGGTTTTTAGCAAACCCGTCATCCCAGGATTGCCGCCAGGTGCATAATTTTCTAATTTTGACAGCGCATCAGCCTGACTTGTTGGCTTTTGATCATTGATAAAATTACGCATGATCAAACCAGTAATGCCTGTGTTGAGATTGGTTTCGTTTAAAGCATCAACGTATGGATTAGCCATTATCTTAGCCCTTTCGCTGCAATGCTGGCACGAACACCAAGCGCGTGATCAAACCCACCAGCAATATCGACTCTAAATCTCATATAACGTGCGCTCTTTCTAAAATTGTGTTGCCCTGTGGCGCTGTTGACGCTCACACCTGACGAATAGGATATGTCTGAGTTTTGGTTCGCCCTGGTCGCTACATAGACGGTATTAACGGCATTTCCGCCCTCAATCAAAGGCAGCACGTTATTGCACGTTAAAATATTGGTGTTTTCGCTCGCCACTTCTTCAGATTCCAAGCGTGCGGTTAAGGCCGTTCCGGTGAAATCTCCGCTTTTATGAGCGTTATTGAAGCCGTATAACCCAGCTGCGCCGCCTTTCCATAAGTCAGAATCTAACGATGCTGGCAGGTTGTCGAGATTGTAAGAGCTACCACCAATGGAATCTAATCCGTCCAGCGTGTAGCCTGGTGATAAACCATCGAATATAATCTCAGTATCAATAACCGCGTAACCCCAACGATCTGATTTCCAATCGTAAATTAACAGCTCATCATTGCCAGATGCACCGTTAGCGTAAGACCAGACGACCTTCGAGTTGGCAGGATCGATCGCCGCTGAGATGGTGTAATAACTTTCTTTATTCACTCGGTCTAAAAACCATCGGTCGACCTTTTGATCCCCGATAGGTGTCGTGCCTTTTCCTATGTCGTATCGCTGAAAGCCGGATTCGGATAAGAAGAACACACTGTTGCCGTAGCGCACAACAGATCCCTCGGAAGGCGTCCCAATGCCAACCGAGGTTTCATTAAACGACCACACTAATGGCGGCCCTTCATAACGCATTTCCCAAATAGAGCGTTCTTGAAATATCACGCCAATATCACCGCCAGTGACGGCCTTAATTTGACCACCATTGCCAATCAAATCCTGGTGGTCGGCTTGCGTGGCCGGGAGAGTCCCCCAGGATGTTTCGTTATTTTGCCCTGACCATTGGACTCTTGTCGGATGCGAGGCAATGTCGCCAAGAACGACAAAAGAGCGCACACCTGTAATGAAGCGTGCTTTCGGAGGGCTTCCGCCTAAATCAGCAAAAGCTGATGTCCCATCAATCGGGCCGATCTGTATATTGTCAGCAAAATTAGTCGCAATCACTTGCGTTCCAAACTTTAAGAAATTCCAGTTATCCAGCGCATCGTTTGAATAACCACCTGATTTGGATTTATCTGTCCAGGTACCCGCAGCATATCGATATAACTTAGTCGCATCACCTGCAAACATGCGCACATTAGCGTCGCCATCAATCATCGCAACGGCGCCTCTGGCTTTAGCGCTCAGTGCTGTTGAATCAGTCGCAAGTGAACCCCAGGAGCGAAAACCTGTCCCATGCGGCTGTATGTTCTGCGCTTCAGTCACGCCTGGCAAAGATAAAGCAGCTTGATCAGGCAGCCATTCGCCAAATTTTAATGTGGTCGGTTTGATCATGGTGTGATTGAATCCGTTTTAACGCTGATTGGCCCTTGATTCACGCGGCCTTGGCGATAAGTCTCTGACGCTGACCAGGCGGACACTTTATATTGGTCTAGCCAATCTTTTGCCGTCGCATCGTCCTGGGTAAAGCGGAACGCATGAAACAAACACGCCGCCAGGTAAACATCAGGATAATCAGTCAACACGTAGTTAGTAGTGTTCGATGCAGATAAAGCCGTTACTTTTGGATAATAAGACAGCTCGTAGGCATAGGCCGAATCTGGGGTTACATCAAATTCAATTTTGTCTGAAATAGTATAAAAGTTAGGCAAACCCGCCCCCGAGCGGCTATAAACGCTTAACTGTGTCGGATCGACGTAACGCACAATGCCTGTCACGCCACCAGAGGTTAGCGTCAAACGATAGGAGTCTAAATAATCTGCTGGCAGATTCAGTGTGTTTGCTGACGTTGACAGCGTGCCAGATAATCGCGTGATGTTGCCACGAACTCCACCAATCTCCGGCAAGCTCGGCAATGATGGCGCACGTTTTAAATACGTTTCTGCGAGATCGATAAAGTTGTCGATATAACTACTTAAATCATCTCGCGCAGTCCAATCGGCGATGGCTGTTTTTAATTCACTGTATGTCGAGATTGCCATGCTTTACGCTTCTCCGTAATGTTGTTTAAGACTAGCTCGGCGTGTACTGAATCACCCATCAGTTCTAGCCAGCTACAATTGCCTGTCATCGAATCAAATTCTTTTCGCCAGGCGTCCGCAAAGTCACAATCTTTTGTCTCAGGGAAATGCGGTATGCCAGCGCTGTAATGAATTAACTTAGGCGCATCAATAGGCTTGTCGTAACCTACCGTGAAATTCCATTCTGTCGGCAGTTCGCCTACTGAATCAGCCCATTTAAAATCACTCGGATGGTTGTTTTCATCGTTAATAAAGTCAGCGGTCAGTGTTTTGCACTTCTCGTTGTTGAACACCATCATTGAAGGCCATTCAAAACGATTCTGGCTTTTAACAACTGAGACCGCATGCTCTGTGTCAATCAATGTCTCTAGCTCGTTAATATCGGTCTGTAACAGCATGTCAGCGTCTAAAAATACGCTTATCCCCTGAAAGCCTGATAACGCGGGTACCAGGTATCGAGAATAAGTAAAGTCGGTCAAACCGCTTCTGGTAATAGGCAGCGTCGGCAAAACTAAAGGCACGATGGCTAACGGTTTACTGGTTCTGCGCGTGATAGACCATTGCAACACGTTGAAAGCGACGGGCTGTCTGGGATCGATACCGATATAGACTCTCATGCTATTTTTATTTTCCCTGTTTTCATCTCTTTAAATGATCCGACAATGGCATCTCTCACCGCTTCAATAGCTTGTTGCGTTCCCATCTCTGAGCGTCGATAAAATTTAACTGATTCCCACCAGGGACAATCACCGCTGATCCCTTCATGGAAATGCGGCTGATCGTGGACTAATACCATCGCTGGCACGCCTAACCCACCTGCTAGGTGATAGACCGTCGTGGGGACGCTGACTACCAAATCTAGCTGAGAAACTAAAGCGGCCTGGTCTTCATACGCTTGAGACATATTGCCCCAGGGCCAATCTTGTATCGCAATGCCTGTCTCTTTCGTAAACTGCGCTATTTCTTCAGATCTGTCCTTGTATTCAAGAGACACAAATGTCGCATCTAGATCTAAAATAGGCTTTAAATCATGCAGACTAAGATTTCTATTGCGCCAACCGTCTGACTTCATCGCGCCACCCGTCCAGGCGATACCAATGCGCGGCTTGCCATAGTTCAACGATGACAATAGCCCCGACCATTGCAGTTCTTTTTCTCTGCGCGGTTTCAGATAAGCGCCTCGTCGTTTCATTTGCGTGTAAGGCATGAAGCTCGCCATCGAGACTTGATGCGTTGCTTTGACAGGCTTGTTAAACGGATCAAATTGCGAGCCATGCACTTCGCTGAAAGGGAAACTCAAGCTAAACAATTCGGTCAGTTTAGGGTTGCAGATAATTTGTTTGGGCGTGAACGGACAAGCAGACATATAGGCAATCTGATCGCCCAGCCCTTGCTCGCCGTACACTAGAACCGTGGCTTTTTTCTCGCCTTTCCATTCTGGCAATCCGTAGTCTTGCAGCTCTCGCTGGTTTGAATTACCTAGCTGCGAGCGATACAGTTTCCAGCCTGTGTCCCAGTCACGTTCGTGCAATGCAGCAAACGCCAGTGATGTTTTAGGCTGATGATGATCTTCGAGCGCAAGCGATAAATTAGCGTAATATTTGGTTTGCTTAAAATCATAGCCTTGCACATAAGCGCTGGCTAACTGTCGATAAACAATGGCCTTGTTGCTGTCAGGCTCATCGTCCGGCATGAGCTTTAACGCTTGCTGCAAAGTCTCACAGGCTTCTTTAGCGTCCTGCAATACAGCTTGTACCGATCCAAGTAATAGCAGATTACGCCAGGTCTTATTCTCAGACACAGCGGCGACCGCTATTGGGTAGGCATATGGCGCTTTACCAGCATCGATGAAAAAGCGTGCCAGCGTTGTCCAGGCTTCATGGTTCGCTGGATCTTGCGACAACACTTTTAATAAGCCTTGCCCTGCAAACTCCAGATCGCCATATTCAATCGCGGTATCGCAATCTTGTAATAACTCAGACACGCCCCGTCCCTGTGCGTAAATAGGCCCAGTCGCGGTTATTCAACAGCTTCTTAATGGCTGGCAAATGGTCTCTGTTGTAGATGTCGACGCCTAGCTCTTTTTTCCATTTAAGGATCACCGAGTTTGGCACCGAGGCTGCATGCCACCAGTTGTTTTTAATGCCGCGTTGTGAGACTTCATTAAGCCCCATCGCACCGCCTTGGCCTTGATTTCTAGCCGCTTTGTTGGCGTTTAAAATAGGCTCAACGTCCTGCACATCAGCAATCGTTGTGATCTTACTATTGTGATCGTATTCATGCCAGGACTGCGTGCCGGTTTCTGGATCGTAATCTAATAGACGCTTCATTTAGGCGTGCCGTTTGGAGCCGCTGTTAAACGTCGAGTTCTTTGCCATTTGATTCATGCCGCCTTTGATGAAATTGCCTGTCTTTTTCATAGCCTGGCTATTGGTTTTTTTAAAATTTTTTAGTGAATCTTTTTTGGATGCTGATTTCATATATCACCTCTTGTTAAAAGTAAGGGCGACCGAAGTCGCCCTTTTTGGGAGAAGCGAGTTGCCTCGCTGTAGTAGTTGTTATCACGTGGTGGTGTACACCTTGCCGGACGCACTCTCGTTCAGCGATGACAAAGTATATTCCGCCAATATCATGGAGCGATCCGAGTCACCAGTTTTACTCAGTGATTCAGTCTGGATCGGACGCAGAGAATTGACTTCCCAATACTCCATATCTAGCGCATAAACATTCGCCGCTGCCATGAAGCGATTAGCTACAATTTGGCATTGACCAAAGTCACTGATATAAATATCAGCCGCACCGATGATAGAGCCTGGTGACACAGGGCCTGATGGTTGCGCGTCTCGGAACTGAGTCCCGATACCTGCAAACGCTGAAGCCAGCTGCTTGTTTGCGCTTCCGCACATCACAACACCAGGGTTACCGCCAGAGTTCCACACGGAGGCAAGACAGGCTTTCAACTGAACTTCAGTGAAGGCGGCCGCAGTGCCGGGGGTGGGGGCAGTGGCAGGAGCGCCAGCCACAGTGGGAGGGGTAGTCGTGTCTGCACCTGACTTAGCTTGGTTAGTTGATAGCCATGCACCAATACCTGCGAGAGTTCTCGCTGTACCTGCGCCGCCAGCAGTCCCGATTTGTATGCCAGTTAAAGCAATTTCCATATCACGCTTTAGCTCTCTACCGGATTTTGAGATCTGATAACTCATCTCATCAGCTCGGCCAGCCGTTACAACAGACTGTAATGTCCCTGTCACGCGAGGCACTTTAGTACTGATCTGAGTGTAGTTACCCAAACGATTAGTCACCACCGCAGTATTGGTGGTAGCGTCGTCGCCTTCTATGTGCGCATTAATCGCAGCCGCTGTGAGAGAATCAGTCTGCCATTCATGATAGACAGCCTTTGCAGAGCCGCGTTTCGCATTACTCAGAAACGGCGTATCCATAGGACTGATGTCATAAATGATGTCGGAAAGGTCTTCTCGCTGACCAATTGCAGCGAACGCACTAAGCGTTCCTCCTGGAATAGCCATAATTTATCTCCTGTTAGTGAGTCTGTGTTGGATCAGCGCCGTAGCGTCATCAACGGAGCCTGATTTTTTCAAGCTCTTTCTTAACGCGCTTTCAGCACCGGCTTGTGCTTGTACTTTTGAACGCTTGGCTCCAGGCGTTAAAACCTTACTGCCAAGTTTAAGCACTTTCTTTTTCGCGGCATTCCCACTTTTAGACATCGCGTCGAACATCATGGCCTTGCGTGCTAACACAATGTTCCGATGGTCATATACGTTATCGACTTCCGTTTGGGAATAGCCTGTGTCGAGGAGATAATCGCGCAGTTTCGCTGTCTCTGCGTCCCTTTTGCTATCGTCTCCCCAGTCTGGAACGGCGGCAACCATTAAGCGATGCTCTCGCTCGGCCACTTCTGCCATTTGCTCCTGATTCTGTTTGCTGGTCGCGGCTTTTTGTTGATCGTAAGCGCCCGCAGCTTGTTGGCGCATGTTCTGGAGTTGACCATTGCGCTCTTGAAATTCTTGTCGTTTCGCTGTCCATTCCGTCGGGTTGTTGACCCTCAATGAATCCCAGTTGATCGATTGAAACTCTCGTTGCAACGTCGATTCGACCTGGCTAAGAAAAGCAGCACCTTCTTGTGCTTGGCGCTCCATTGCCTCAGACACTTGCATTTGCTGTGCTTGTAACTCAGTTTTCAATTCGGACGCTTCTTGTGCCAGGCGCTCTGCACGCTGGTTATTTTGAAACGTGTCTTTCCATTCGCCTAGGCTGACTTCCCGACGTTCACCGCTCGGATCGGTGATGGGGATCTGCAACTGATACAAATCAGCTTGCTCTACCCCTAAATGATCGGCCAACTCATGCAGCGACGTCAGCTGTACTGCTTCTTCTTCGCTCTCTGGCGTGACAGCTTCTGGCGTTTCATCCGGCGTGTCATCTGTTGCTATAGCTTCTGGCTCGACTTGCTCTGGCTCAACTTGCTCCGGCGCCTCTGGCGCTTCGCTGACTATCTCTTCTGGTGGCGGCTCAACTGCGGCCAACGGTGGCGGCTCCGCAGCTTCTGGGGCCATTGATGCGCTTATTCTTTCTTCTATGGACGGTTGAGTCTCAGCCATTGTGTTCTCCTGCCTCTCAGCGGTTATTGTCTAATTGAATTTGTGCCAGCTTGCCTGTTTGCATTACGCCATCGATGTGATCAAACACGGAACGCGCCGCGACCAACATGTGATAAATGCGCTCTCTATCGTCCGCCTGGGCAACTGATGTGCCTTGCCAGGCTTCAGTCAGATTATTTAAGACGATAGATTTCGCCTCTAAATACAACGTGTTCTCAAGTAAATGTTTTGCCTGGTGCGCACGCTCGCGCTCGGCTATGAGTGTGTGTTCATCCAATTTGCATCACCTGTCCTGATTCGTCTCGTATGATCTGCTGGTCACCTATTTGCACAACCAGCCCTTGCTCATCTCGTATGATCGTTTTAGGCGATGACGCGCTTTGTGACATGGCGTCAATGCGCTCGACCATCTCTTGATTTTGCGCCATGAGACTACCAATCAAATCACGCATCTCAGACAAATCGACGGGCGATTCGGCTGTGGCCTCCGAGGTCACTAGCTTGGTGATATTGTCTAGCTGCGCTTTGTATTGAGCCACTTCGCTGCTGCGCTCAGATTGCACCGCGTCTAGCTCTAAGTTCAAACGCGCCAAGGCTTGCTCGGTGTCTTGTTTTTCCATCTGTAGCTCAAGACTTGCGATCTTAGCGTCTGAATCGTTGGAGTTCTTAAACTGTGTGAGTTGCGCTTTCATGCGCTCGATGTCGGCTTTTAATTGCGTCTCTTGCATGCTTAATTCTTGCTGCCGCATTTTGATCTGTTGATCCATCTGCATCTGTTGCACTTTCACCTGGTTGGCATCTAATTTAGATTGCGCCTCCATCATCAGCGCTTGAGCATGCGTTTTCGCTAACTCAGCCTGAACGTCAGGTTGTGGTGGTGCAGGGGGTATTGTTCTCGGATCGGTAAAATACGACGACGCTTCTAAACCAAGCGCATCGGTCATATCGGCCAGGCTTTGATACATTTGATGCGGCTGGACTATTGTGCCTAAACCGCCAGCTTGTACTTGCTCCATTTGTTTCGCCATGATGGTATCGAGCGCCACCATGCGTCGTTCGCGTGATACCGTACCGACGCCAACAGTAATGGTCGTGTTGACTCTTTCGCGCCATTCAGCTGGATTGAAAGCGCCAAACTCACCGGAAACATTGACCACCATTTCTTTGTCTTGGTGCGTCATAAGTAACTTGTGGATAAGTTTAAATACTGTCCTGAAGCCCACTTCAGCGATGATGCGAGCGATCAGCTCTATCTTCATTCGGGCTGCATCGTACGCTAGGGCCGCAACGCCAGTGTTGACGTTAGCCAGGGCATTAGAATCTAGCCCACCGACTTCATTACCGACGCCTGTTCTTTGTTTGCGCACATCGTCCAGGTAGCTCATCATCGAGAACGCTTCGGGCGGTAACGGGTTATGTGGCAACGGCGTAATGTAGGAACCTGCGCCACCATCGCCTTTAAACCTGACCACACCACCAGGGCGAGAGGTTAATAAATCATCGAGATTCACATGTTGATCATTGACCGCTGTGCGTGAATTATTAGACAAATATGTGTTGTCTAACATCGAACGTGTCAGTGTCGATTTGATCAGCTGAATGTCCATAGTTAAATCAGCAATCGATAGTCCGTAGAATTTGTGCGGCATCAAGATAGGCGACACACAAGCGAACGGCATAAAATCCACAGGCTCAATGGATAATAACTGGCTGCTCGTTGCGCTGTAGTTACCGCCTGCCATGCAGACTTTGAAAAGCTCTGCGATTCCATCGCCGTCTCTATCGACTCGGACATAGCACTCGCTGATCCAGTACATTCTGAGCGATTCAGTAGAGGAGTAATCAAACGGCATCTGTGAGTCTGAATCTGCATACCGCGCCAACTGCTCTGGCGTCAATACGTCATCATCAAACGGCAAGCTGCGAATAGTCTCCAGGTCATAACCCATCTCTACTAATTCACTGAACGATTTCTCGGTCCGGTGATAACAGAAATTAGAATCTTCGCTGAAAGGCGAGCGAGCATTACGGGCAATGCCAAATTCCTCTGGCGGTACGGGCTCTATTTTGATTGAACCTTTGGACGTTGTTTCTCTGAACGTGACATCAAAGCCTTGCTCGGTCTGCTCAAACTCCAGTATTTCACGCTCAATACCAGTATCCATCATCAACTCGCCCAGCTGCATTTCATCTAAGCCTTCGTAACTTTGCTTGGTCTCTGTTGGCGTGTCGTCCCAATAGATTTTTAAGATGCCTGTCTTAGACAGCAACGCATCTTTGAGCATGGTGTAGGTGTTATAAAAGCCTTTGTTCTGCTTCCAGTAGACGTGATTGACCACCTCGGTCTCAATCTTTGCTTGCTCTATATCATCGGCGTTGACCGGATCGAATCGACACAGATTATCCACATCGGTAAATATGCGGACCAGCGAGGGCAGCATCCATTCAACTGTTTCCATGACCTCTCGAGTAACTACAGATGAGCGCCCTTCGACCTCGTTGCCATAGGGTTCGCCAAAGTAATAGTCGAGCGCTTCTGCTCGTTCTTGGCTGATGTCGCCTCCAGATCGTCCGGCTGCGTTGTCGATCTCAGATCTGCACAATGCTGCAATTTGGTCGTCTGTCGTTGCTGTAGTTTTAGCCATTTAAACTATTCCTTGTTGGCCGTACTCTAACGGCTCCCAGCTGATTTTCGGTGCTTTAAACATCGCGCCATAACGAAACGCATCTGCTGCGTGAGACGCCCAATCATGTTTTGGTTTTAATCTGAAGGTTCTGTTTTTCTCATCATACTCAGCGCGATATTGTCGCAGCGCATCTAACCCACGCTTACACCGCAGCTCATCAAACCAACAGTTCTTAAGCATGCGGCGTACCGCCTCAATACCATCCTCAATTCTGTCTGCCGCCATAATAT
>ENA-OSJC01003571-OSJC01003571.1-marine-metagenome-genome-assembly--contig:-NODE-3571-length-11049-cov-4.535545_pt1 | contig 11049 bp, 10 predicted proteins | sample MGYA00237885_ERZ534234 | MGnify/ENA primary metagenome ERZ534234 (study PRJEB26413, sample SAMN06343907) | marine metagenome | isolation source: coastal waters | place: Atlantic Ocean: West Antarctic... | reverse complement strand
CATTGCTCAACTAATTTCTAATTACTGTAATTGACTTCATTTTTCGACACCATATTTCAAGAACCAAAGCTTTAAAAGAAATTGGCGAAACAGTCAGAAGCCTCTTAATAAAATTGCCATTTGGGAAGCCCCCCTTAGCAAGAAATATACCAGCACTATTAGTTAGAATATTAGATTCAACCAAGTAACCTTGATCAAGATAATCTCCATACTTTTCAAACACCGCATTATGCCATTCCATAAGTGGAGGAGCAAAGCCTTTCTTAGGCCTCTCTAAAACCTCCGCTGGCAAAATATCCTTCATTGCTTCTCGTAACCAAGGCTTAGGAAAGTTCTTGTAGTCAGGATTTTCTAAAGAGTTTTTGCGTAAACCAATAATAAGCTCAATAAGCTTATAATCAACAAAAGGGAGGCGTAATTCAATAGAATTAGCCATAGATAGTCTTTCGCCCTGAGCAATACCATTTTGAAGAAGATAGTTATCACACATCAGTCGAGTAATTAAGATATCTGATCGATCCCAAGGAGCATCAAAAGTTGTTATGTCATAAACAGAAGTGCCTTTAAGCTTCTGAAGAAAAGAATCTGTACAGTATTTTTTAAAGCTTGCTTCAGCCACTTTAAAATCATCGCTTAAATGTTGAAAAATTGGTCGATAACCTTTTTTAACCTTCAAAGTACTGGGAAATCCATTAATAAATCCTTTTGAACGCTCTTTTAGACTTACTTTTTTTCGCCTTGCCTCAGTTAACTCCACAGCTTGAACACTATCAGAGTAGCCCCAAAATAATTCGTCACCACCCTGTCCTTGAAGAAGTACTGGAACTCCATCATTGGATGCAGCAGATGAAAGTGAATAGTATCCAAATGCAGAAATATCTGCAATTGGATCATCCATATCAAAAATCAAATTTTCAAATGATTCTTTAAAATCAGCAGTACTTAATTCGATTTCATTCAAAGGCATTTCTAATTTATTTGCTAATTTTTTAGCATGATTTCTCTCATCATTTTCTGGCCTACCTGGATAGCCGATACTATATGCTTTCATTGAGCCAGAGTATTTTTTAGATGCAACTGCAGCAATTGCACTAGAATCTATTCCTCCACTTAATGCAACGCCTACTGGCACATCAGAACGGATAACCAAATCACAGACCTTGCTAAACTCATCAAGTATCAATTCTCCTGGAGATCCCTCAACTGGATCAGAATTTTCCATATCCCAATACTTTTTTTCTTCAATACTAAAAGTATCGAGAGATATTTTCATATAATGTGCTTTAGGGAGTTTTCTCACTGACTTGATCATAGTTCTTGGCTCAGGAACATATTGATAATGAAAATATTCATTAACTGCAATAGGGTCTAATTCAAACTCAACCTTACCAGAAGTCAATATTGATTTCATTTCAGAGGAAAAATATATTGAGCTTGGAGTTTCAAAAAGATACAATGGCTTTTCACCCATCCTATCTCGAGCTATTAATACAGTATTATTTTTTTTATCGAAAAGCATAAAGGAAAACATTCCACGTAAATACTCAAGACAATGTTCTTCATATTCCTCATAAAGGTGAAGAATAACTTCACCATCTGCATCTGTAGAGAATGTATGACCAGACTTTTTTAAATTTTCTCTAAGCTCAATGTAATTATATATTTCTCCATTAATTACAAGCACTAGAGACTTATCTTCATTATAAAGTGGCTGCCAACCTCCCTCTAAATCTATAATACTGAGGCGACGCATACCCATAGCGACAGATTGATCTTGAAACAAACCAACACCATCTGGCCCCCTATGTTTTAGAGCATCTAGCATTGTTTGAACTATGTCAATCTGAACATTCTCAATATTTTTAGAGATTATTCCAGCAATGCCACACACAACTAAAAACTCCAGTAATTAATTAAAATCATTTCTCATTTTTACAGTTTTGGCCGGCACACCAGCAATAATTGAAAATTCTGGAAAACTTTTTGTAACAATAGAACCAGCAGCAACAGTACACCCTCTTCCTAATATTACACCTGGCAAAACTATTACGTTGTATCCTAGCCAAACATCATTTTTTAAGACAATAGGCTCTAAAATGTAATCCTCAACTTCTTGATCATTAAGAGGTTTAGAGTAAGAATGGTTGCCTGAAATTAATTTGCAGCCCGCTGCAATTGCACAACCATCACCAATAGTAATATGATCATACGCCGCAAGAATGGCATTTCTACCAATAAAAACTTTAGAGCCTATCTTAATATTTTCTGGATAATGGGCAATAACATTGAAGTCAACTAATGAGTCAACGCCAATTTCATAAAATTGCTTAACTAGACTCCTAGTATAAATATCATGATAAAACCTATAAATCTTATGAATGGCCCTATAAAAAAAACCCTCAATCCAATTAATCTTCGTTTTATTTGCACTAAACATCAATCAGAACTCTTCATTAAAATAAAATTATCAAATAGTGTCTTTAACTTCACAACCTCACTCAAATAATCTGCGTAGTTCAAATTATTTATCTGATACTTTGCATAAAGCAAGTAATTCAAATCAATATCTTCTCCCAGTAAATTCATAGTCTGAATATATTGTAAAATATTATTTGATCTTGGTTTATATTCATAGTTATAAAATTGAGTTTCAAACTTATTATATTTTTCAACAAAACTCAAAGCCGAGTACTCAGCATTCCCAATTAATATTGCTCTTTTATTAGCTATACTAGCTTCAATAAGATTGGTTCCACACATACTTATTACCCCAAGAGACTCTTTGATTAGCATCATAGAATTGTATTCAGGATTAATGAGTAACACATTATGAATCTTAGATAGCTGATAATAGTAATCTGGCGATCTTAAGCCTAACATTTGAATATTTTCCTTAACCACAAGAAAAGTATCTATTGGGAGTTTAGAAGAAATTTCTTCAATAATACTCATCTCATTTAAATCATCAGTAGAAAGTGTGAGTATCGTCGATTCAGGAATTACATGAAGTGTGAGATAGTAGTATTTAAGATTTTCTGGGATGTCCCTTACAAAAATATTTCTATTTGCTATCCAGCCTCTTCTAAACAAATTTCTAAACTCAACCCAAATGCTCCTTGAAACTACTGAACTCATATAGTTAGGTTTAAAAAAACCTCGATAATGCTTTTGTGTATATATGCCCAGAGTTAAACTTTTAGCGGTTTCCTTAAAAGCCTTAAGGAAATCTAAAAATAAATTACGATTATTAATCGAACTTAAAATCTTTTCATGAGATGAGTAGGAGGGTTTATTTGTAAGCATTACTTCATCAATTAATTGTTTTGATTCATCAATATAAAAATCACCAATCGTCCTCATTTTTTTCTTATAAATATCAGTTGTTTTAAGGCCAAAAGTGTCTGAAATAATCCATTTTGATTGGAGGCGCGAAGAAGCAACATTCAAAACAGGTATTTTCTTAGCAAGTGACAAATGGAATATCAAATTTTTAACAAAATAATTATTATTGGATGTTAATATATATTCAGGCTTAAAATCATCTAATAAATTTATAACTTTTCTTACTATTAATTCTATCCACTTAAATTTTATCGAAATATGTGGATTATTATAATAGTCTCTTTCATGCGAAAAAATATATAGAATTGGATCAGTTCTAATAATTTTATTGAGACAAATCGAGTATTCCTCCTCAACCTGATATAAGTAGTTGTAATCTACATCAGTCTCAGGACCTAAAGAATTTAAAGTCTTATATTCTTTCTCGAGATTACTATAATCATGACAAAAATTATTATAGTCTTTGTACCAATTTTGATTGTGTTCAAAAGTCCATGTATCACAGTTCATTAAATGTGTTTCATGGCCCTCCTTCTTATATAGTTTTGAGAGTTCAAGTAATAAGTTAGATTCAACTTCGTATGCTAAGAATAATATTTTCAAGATTTAGCTTTCCTAAAATTAAAAAAAAATTTAACTATAAAATTAATGCACCAATTAAACACTAATTTCCTTGTAATCTTTTATATTAATACCGGTTCCATCTAATTCAATAATTTGTGAACAGTTTTTAAGGGTTGAGATACGATGAGCGATTATAAGAATTGTTAAATTATCACTAGACTCTTCTATTGCCTTCATTACTGCCACTTCTGTTTTAGCATCTAAAGCACTTGTTGCTTCATCAAGAATAATAACATCTGCCTGCTTATATAATGCACGTGCAATTCCAATACGCTGACGTTGACCACCAGAAAGCCTAACTCCTTGCTCTCCAACTATTGTTTGGTATTTTTGAGGCAATGCATCAATCACATCAACTAACTGAGCTTGTTTTACAACCCCTCTAATTCTCTCATGATCTATATCATTTTTTTTAACACCAAAAGCAATATTCTCTTCAATAGAGCAATCTGAAAGAAATATAAATTGAGGGACATGGGCAATGTGCCCCTGCCATGCTCGATAATTTTCTTTACCAATTTCAATGTCATCAACCATTAAACAGCCTTTTGTAGGGACTAGAAGTCCCATTAAAATATCTAACAAGGTGCTTTTGCCAGCTCCTGTAGAGCCTAAAAAACCAACTTGACTTCCTTTTTTAATCAACAAATTAATATTATTTAGAACTATTGGCATTTTAGGGTCGTAACTGAAAGCAACATTTTCAAACTTAATATCATTATTAAATGGCAATAATTCACTCTGCGAATGATGAGCATAATCTGGAAGTGGCTGATCAAGGAGCTCTAAGGCATCTCTTAAAGAGGCCTCACCACTCTTAATAGCTGTCCAGCCAGCATACTCTTGATGCAGCACTGGTAATAAACGTTGTGCTCCTAATGCAAGAGCTCCTAAAATTGGAATTGCAGTTGATAAGCCATTTTCTTGAAGAGTCAAACTATATGCTATCCCAGCAATGAGAATCACGCCCAAAACCTCAATTGCAAAACGCGGACTCTCGCCGATAAACTGATTATTTCCCATAGCGCGACGAAGTTTAATATCAGAAGCTTGGTAATTTTTAGAATACGTCTCTTGAGCGCCATCTATAAGAATATCTCGAATTCCACCAAGCCCCTCTTGCAAGGACTTGATAAGCTCAGTTGATCCTGAGGCTATATACTCACTATTATTTGACACCATATTACGAGTAGTTTTTATAACAATAAGGTATAAAAAACCAAACCCAGCTATTGCAATAAGTGTCATTTTAATATTAATAAATAACAATATTGATAGAATAGCAGTCATTAAAAAGAGACCGTTAATCATCAAGACAGATGGAATTATTATATTAAATATTACAGTATTAGTTTTATTTGTAATTCCATTAATAACCTCACTACTGTTTCGAGCAACATGGACCTTATAGGGCTGATAAAGTGTTCGACGAAAAATATTAATACTAAAATCAGCGCCAGTAGCAAAAGATAGGCGCATAGTTACCCAAAGCAATAGCATTCGGAGTAAGCCTGCTAAAAAAATCGCTAAAGCAAATACTATTGTAATTGGGAGCAACAACTGGTCGGCAGAAGTTGCGCCTATTATTTGCACAAATGGTTGGGCCATATTATGATCAAAAATAAGATCTGGTGAAGTTAGAACCCCTAAGAAAGGGATCACTGCACCAATACTTAATACCTCAAAAAAAGAGGTGGAAATCATTAACAATAAAAGAGCCAGAAACTGCTTTCTTCTTTTCAAACTGATATGTAGCCATAGATTTTTAATTAAAATTATCATAGTTATAATTATTTAAGTATATTTTTTATCAGTTTTTTTACACCACTCGGAACTTTATATTTTATACGCTGAACCAAACCGCCTGAGATCTTCCTAAAATATTTTTCATAGATTTTTCTTGCGTTAACTGACTCAACGATGTTTTTATTCTTTATGTCGATGAAGCCCTCATAAACATCATCATATACATTATTGTCTACGCAATGAACTCCAGAGCCATCATTTCCTATATTATTTATAAGTGAATAACTCGGATACAAAGTTAGCTTATTATGAAGGAATACTGATGCACTCCATCTTATTGCCCAAGAGTCATTATTACCTCGTACTTGATCAAGAAGCATCCCTGAAAACAAACCATTAGTTTTATAATTAAATTTTTCAAGAAGATTCGCTTGAAGTAACTCTTTGTAAAGCTTTTTTCCATCAGTTTCAAACATTGACCAACTATCTTCCCATGTTGCCCATCCCCAACAATCTGCGCCTCTTAAAAAAAAAGTATTTGTCTCATATTTACCTGGAATAGAATAACCATGAATACTCGCAACTAAATCCTCATTTTTATAAAAATCTAGACTATCATTCATAAATTTTAAAAAAAATTTACCTGAGATCATATCATCTTCAAGAACAATAATTTTCTTATGTTTCTTCAATACTTCAGTAACTCCAGTAATAATAGATTTTGATAATCCAAAATTCATTTTTCTTTCTTTAATAGTCACTGATTTAAATCCAGATATGGTTTTAATATATGCTCTAACATCATCTGAAGCAATAGTTGATGAATTTTTTTTTGGAGCATCAGAATAAATATATAAATCACTATCTGGTGCTAAGATATTTTCTTTAAGCGCATCAACAGTTTTTTGCGTATGTGCAAGTCGATTGAATACAAACAAACATACCGGGGCATAAGTTATTCTAGATTTAATCATTATAATATTTTAGAATAATTCTATATTTAATAAACTGATAAATAGTATGAAGTCGAAGTAGTTTTAAAATAGAAATCACTATTAATCTAAAACTAGTAAGTAGAAAACGAAATCGAGCAATAATCCTAATAAAGAAATTAAAGTGGTTATCAGCAATTTTTACTCGCTCCCAATGCCCTTGAATAGAGTTATTAAAGCCAAAACCATCAGTTAGGAATTTAGAGATAACGCTGTCAATATATACTTTTTTAACAGCCCTATCTTTGAAAATTTTAATGACTAAATCATAATCTGCAGTCACTTTATAATTAAGATCATACCTTCCAAAAAAATTAAAAATTTCTTTGTTGAAAAACATTGATTGATGACAAATTGGAAAGCTAGTTTGAAAATCTCTTACACTTACTTTTTTACCAAGGGTTTGATTTGAGCCATTTTCAATAGAATAATAATCTACTTTTCCATATATAAATGAACAATCAGTCCGTTTTTTTTCAAAGACTTTAGTTAAAACATCATTTCCAAAAAAAAGATCACCGGCATTAAGAAAGCTTAACCACTCACCATTTGCTAAACCAATACCTTTATTCATAGCGTCATAAATTCCTTTATCTTTCTCAGATACAAATATATCTATTTTGTCTTGATATTTATTAATAATATCTAAGGTTAAATCATTGCTTCCACCATCAATAATTATGTATTCAATATTTTGATAGTTTTGATTCAAGACACTCAGAATTGTCTCTTCAAGAAATTCCTCAGCATTGTAAACTACTGTAATGATAGAAATTAAGGGGTGCCTGGAATTATTTTTTTGCATTTTTCTATTATATTGAATATTTTCATATCAAAGCATAGTCAGTTCTTGAATTAGAATAAGACAAAATGAAGTGGTAAAAAATTAATTCTTTAAAAGCGAAATTGAATCTTTAATGCCTTCCTTGAGATTACCAGAAAATACAAATCCTTTCGCCTTAAATTTATCGCATAAAACCTCATAAGACAATTGATTCATAATTTTATTATCAACAAACTCAACCTTCAAACTAGGCTCAAACTCTTTAATTGTCTCTACGACTTCACGAACTGTTGAATTAAGTGTTAGTACATTATAGATTTCACCATCAAAAATATCATTTTGAATGATAAACGTCATAGCTCGTGAGGCATCTTTCAAATCAAGATATGGTCGTTTTTGATCATATGCTGTTTTCCACACTGTAATTGGAATACCCATTGAGGCCTGCCAACAAAATTTATTAACTGCAGTATGAAAACGCATTCCTTGTGAAGTTCCAAAAATAGTACCAAATCTACATAAAATAGCTTTTAATCCTTTTTTAGCTACAAGATCAATGATATAGTTTTCCTCTTTAAGTTTAGTTCTTGCATATGGACTTTGCGGCTGAAGCTCCTCTTCGGAACAATTTTCATCCACAACATCATTTTGAGTTCCGTAGACACTTGTAGAAGATGGTGAAATTAATCTTGATCCTGAGTGTATACACGCTTCAGCAACCTTTAAGGTTGACTGAAAATTGTTAGCCTCAACTTCTTTTGAGCGCTCAAAACTTCCTGCAGCATCAGTAATAGCGGCTAAATGAATAACAACATTTGCATTTTTAAATAAACTCTTTAAATCTAGTTTTGTTATATCTCCCTCAATAAATTTGTAATTACCATTGCTTGGAAGATTAAAAAGTGAAGAATATCTTTGGGTTATGAGATTATCAATCATAACAATTTCTGAGTCAGGAAATTGTCTTGCTAAATCTCTAATTACATGTGAACCGATGTGTCCAAGTGCTCCTGTTACAACTATTTTCATCATTTAACCGCCTGCAAATAGCCGCCAGGATGACAAGTTATTAATAATTTTTTTTCTAAATCTTCATCTACCTGAAAACAATCATTTTCAGTTAAAAATTCTCTAACAGCAGTTCCTGGATTATTTCCAGGACCCCAAGGTCTAGGCCTATGAGTTTGAGTAGGAATATCTTCAACAATAGTATCACCACAAATTAAATAATTGCCCTTACCAACAAACTGAGAAAAAGTTTTCAGCTCATTTAGTACATGTTGGTGTGTATGGTAGGAGTCCAGGATTACAAGCACTTTTTTAGAGCCATTTAAAATAGACTTTACTTTTTCAATAGTCTTTTCTGATGTACTATCACCCTCTATTAGCTCAATTCTGTCAGAAAGTTTTTTGTGACTCATTATTCTTTCACGAAGGTCCTTTGGTATAAAAATATCCAAACCAATAACTTTTTGTCCATCAATATAATCCAATAACATTGCCTCAAATAATACTCCTCCCCCCCAGGCAACACCAACTTCAATAATAAAATCAGGTTTTGTTCTCCAGATAATATCTTGTAATGCAAATATATCTTGCGGAAGATTTAATAGTGGCTCACCAAACCATGAGCCTTGGTGAATCCATCTCTTTTCATCTGCCTTTATTAAGACATTTTTTGCATTATGTTGCAACTCATGATCTTGGCTCATTGCATCAGCAGCATTTTTATTAAGATCTAAAAACTCATCTTTAGATATTATTTCTTTTCCTTGAATTATTTTTCTATTTGTCATTATTATTAAGTTTTGTTATTTTGTTATTTTGTTGTTTTAATTGCCTCAATTGCTCAATATCAAAAATATAATCATCAGCATCGTATGGTAAATCGCATAGTGCCATTAATATAGTATTTTCTTTTAAGTAAGTCTCTTGTGCCCAGACACCTGGTGGAATTAACAAGCCTAAATTTGAAGCATCCAAAAGATATTTAGACTTCTTATACCCATCATCGCATATGACTTCGATACTGCCTGAAACGCTTATTAATAATTGAGAGCATTCTTTATGCGCATGTTGTCCCCGTATAGCTTTTTTTTCAGCACTAACAGTGAAAAAACGTGCAACCTTAAATGGAATTAAATCGATGTTATCAAGAACTGTTAATACTCCATTATGATCAGAAAAAGATGGGAAGCTTAGTAACTCTACTTTATTAATAGACTTAAGATTTAAATTATTTTTCATTATTAATTTATTTCATCTTAAATTTTTAACTATTATTAAAGCACTTAACTGCTGTAACAACTTTTTGTACATTTTCAATACCAAGTTCAGGGTAGATTGGCAAAGAAAGTATTCTATCAGCAAGTGTTTCAGTAACTTTCATATCAGTTGAAGTTATCAATCTATTCAAATATGCTGGTTGAAGATGGGTAGGGATTGGGTAATGAATTCCAGCTAAAATATTGTTACTTTTTAAATGGTCCATTAATTCATTTCGATTACTCACTTGAACTACAAAAAGATGATAAACATGAGTTGACTCACTGCGAGTCTGAGGCAATACTATAGAAGAATCAACTAGTTCAGTAATATAATGATTAGCTAATTTATTTCTTTTAGAATTATCTGAATCTAAGTGTCGTAGCTTCACCCTAAGAATTGCAGCCTGTAACTCATCTAGCCTTGAGTTTCGACCAGGATATTGACTAATACGCTTATCCCATCCATATTCCCTGAGCATTCGAACTTTTTTTGATAATTTTTTACTATTTGTTGTTATTAGTCCAGCATCCCCAATAGCACCTAAATTTTTCGTTGGATAACAACTAAAACAGCCAATATCACCAATTGAACCAAGTCTTTTCCCTTCATATTTAGCACCATGGGCTTGAGAAACATCTTCTATTAAGAAGATTTTATTATTTTTACAAAAAGCTGAAATAGATTTTAAATCTACAGATTGTCCATAGATATGCACAGCAATAATTGCTTTAGTATCAGAAGTTAGAGCATTAGTTAACTGAGAGGGTTGTAAAGTAAAATATTTAGGCTCGACATCCACTATTACTGCTTTTGCACCGGTTGCCTCAATAGCAGCAATAGTGGCAACTGCTGTATGTGAGACAGTAATTACTTCATCACCCCATCCTATGTCTAGAGAGCGGAGCGCTAACTCAATAGCATCAGTTCCATTAGCAACTCCTACAGCTGAACTTACACCAATGTAATTAGCAAACTCTTGCTCTAAAGCCTCTACCTCGAGACCAAGAACATAATGATTACTTCTCATTACTTTAAGAGCAGCCGCTTCAATCTCAGCTTGGTAACTTTGAAATTGGGCAGAAGGGTCAGCGCATGCTATCATTTTATATAATCTTTACTTCAGGAATATAAGTAATCCAATGCCTATCCTGAGACATATAATCTTCTTCTTTTTTCATAATTTCTGCTGCATGATTCCAAGCAAATAGTAAAACATAATCAGGATTACTATCTCTAAATTCCTCATATGGAAGAACTGGTATATGGGCGCCAGGGGAGAACTTATTATGCTTA
>ENA-OSJC01003566-OSJC01003566.1-marine-metagenome-genome-assembly--contig:-NODE-3566-length-11057-cov-3.100364_pt1 | contig 11057 bp, 10 predicted proteins | sample MGYA00237885_ERZ534234 | MGnify/ENA primary metagenome ERZ534234 (study PRJEB26413, sample SAMN06343907) | marine metagenome | isolation source: coastal waters | place: Atlantic Ocean: West Antarctic... | reverse complement strand
GGCATCACCATACAAAGGCTGCGATTCACTCTTAAAGGATGCTTTATACATTCTTCTTTTTGGTTTTCCTAAGTAATGAGTACGCGCAACAATTTCTTGTCCGGTGTAACAACCTTTTTTAAAATTAATTGCATCAATTATGTCTAAATTAATTGATTGTGGAATAAATGTTTCTTGTGTTTCATGAAAGATATTGGGAATGCCTGATTGAATATTATGAGAAGACCAAGCGTTAAAGTCTTGCTTTTCTAATTCATTAGAATTATTTTCAATAAAATCGATACAATTTTTTTTGTCGCCAACAATAATTACTCTTAACCCATCACTGTGAAGTTTAATTATAGTTAAAGATTCTTCATTTACAGATTCCATTTCATTTTTTGGTAAATTATTGAATAAATCTAATTGCCCGTCTTGATTATTTGCGTATAAACCAAAATACATTAATTCATCTGGATCTAAGTCCAATTTAACATTTGACCTAAGGATATACATTGATAATTTTTTTGTGATATTTTCTGCAATAGATTTAGGGAAAAATAGAAGGTAACTATCGAGATACTTTACGACATGAAAAAAGGCTAACAAACGGCCTTTTGGATTACAAAATCCTGCATGCACAGATTGAGTTGAAGTAACCATTGATATATCGTTAGTAAGCTGACCCTGAAGAAATTTGAGCGAATCATCTCCGCTGACTGAAAGTACACTAAGTTCATTGAGGTCAAATATAAAATTTTTAGATTTTTGCATAGGTTTTATTTTTAAGTATTTTTTTTATTTTAGTGATTGAAAAAAATCTGAAACTAAAAAGTATCAAGGCTAAAAAAGTGAAGAAATTTCTAAGTGGTAGTTGAGATTGGTCTCGCCATGCCGCTTTTTGTTTCTTCATTTCGGTTAGTATATTTGCTGCACTATCCCCCTTCATGTATGAACCATTTATTTCTTTTGAAATGGCTACTAAATATTTCTCGTCAAGTGTAGATATATATCGATCACTTTCTCCAATGGCCACACTATCGTTTCGAGTTCCAATATTCCCCTGAGAGATTTGTGCAATTCCAGGTTGAAGAGCAAAGCTATCATTGGCCCAATAGCCAATTAATTGATTGTGACTATCATATTTTGGGATTGGAGCACCATCATCAGAACCAATACCTACAAATAACCAATCATTACCACCTTGAAATTGAGTTAAGTCACGACTATTAAAAACGTGAAGTCTTGGGGCTTCTTCGCCATCCGTAAAATAAATAACTTGAGCGGACTCTGGAAAGCTTCTAATTAATCTTGCAAGGTTGACAAGCGATTCTCGAATACGGGTATTTCCAGACCATGTGGAACGCCAATCCAAATGGTCGATCGTAGTATTGATTGCACTAAAATTCCTACATACTTCTATAGGAGTATAGGTTGCTGCAACACTAACGCCGGCAAACATTCCAATGCTAACCTTGGTTTTACAGGGTAATTGCTCCAATACTGCTCGGAGTGTTGCTTTGGTGTAATCTAACCTAGAAACCTTTCTATTGTCATACATCATATCTTCTGTGTTCATGCTCTGAGAAATATCTACAACAAATATATAGTTATATATATCTCGTTTGAAGGGTATTGATGGGTTAGCAATTGCAGCAGCAATAAAAAGAACTGATAATAAAAGCATTAGAAGATTTTTATCTTCTTTTAATTTTTTTATGATGAATTTCATGGAAGGCCGACTGGAATATTTCCCATAATTAATCCCGGAGAATCTGAGTCACCAACGCCTGGTGTTGGGTCAGAAGGAAGCATAGTGAGTACTCGGTCGAGATTATGCTTGGTATCCCAGTAAGCATTACTCGCCTTAATAGATTGTATATAAGATTTTTTTGCCTGCCTAAGTAGGTATTCAGCTTCTGGCCTTGCATCCATACTGGTGCCACTAATGGCTAAACCTCTAAGAAAAAATATATTTCCAATATTGTATTGAACTGCTGATTTTTGTTCTTCATTTGTTTCCGGTAAAAGGTTATTGAAGAGAATCGTTGATTCCTTAAACATTCCATTTTCTGCTAGCCAGTAAGCTGTTGAAAAACGACTCTCAAAACTTTGACTGAAAAATTTTGGTGCCTCTCCGTTTCTAATGCTCTCATTAAATTTAGTTATTTGGTATAGATTAAGTAAGGCCGAAATAATTAAATAGCTACTTATTGAAAGAATTAGAATAGAAAAATAAGTTATCTTTTTTACGCTAAATAAGTTTTGTATATTCATCTGAAAGATTTTACCTCAAGAAATTTTAATATTAAAAAAACAAGCGACATTATAAATGCAATGATCAATAAAATTAAAGAGTGATTTTTACCAGGAATAATTTCGGTGTATGTGATGGGTTTTTTTTCTTTAAGGTTAATTTCACTAATTGCTTTTTCAAGAGACTTTGGATCTTCAGCCTCAAAAGCTTGGAATGGTGATCTAAATGTTTTGAAGTATTCGTAGAGCTCCAAAGCTGGAGGAAGTGGGTCGTCATCTCTTTTATATTGAAGCATTTGGTCGTTTACATAATTCTCATCAAAAATACTAATGCCATCTGGTTGTCGCAATACTATCCAATATAGACCAATTTGAAACCGATCAAACCAATCCTTAATTTTTTGTTGTGTATCTGCATCTATACGTCCTGCGCCATCAGACACAAGTATAATTGCTCTTGACCCTGAGTCAGCTACCCCATTGAATAATTCAGCACTACTTGTTAGGCCTGCACCTATATTTGTTTGAAACAATGCGTTCCCTGCGGTTGCGTTAACTGCAGCTTTTATTGCATCTTTATTTTGAGTGAGGGGTAGGATAAACATAGCCGAGTTACTAAATGTAATAACTCCTACCATGTCATTAGTACGAGAATTGAAGAAATCAATAATAAGTCTACTAGCAGCTGCTGACTTTGTCTCTCCGGCTTTCTCGGAGGACTCAGCACTAGCAAAAGGATCATCCATTGAAGCGCTTCTATCTAACACCAATCCAATTTGCGCACCTTCCCCAATTTTTTCAACTGTCCTTTGATTAGAGAAAGGTTGGGAAAGAGCTAAAACAAGAAGTGCAATAATAAAGCTCCCTAATAATTTTAATAAAAATCCAATTATTTTTGAAGCCCAATCAATAGGTATCATCTTGGACCAAGAGTAAATATGAGGTGTTTCCTGCATAAGAAGAAATGGCGCAAGGGCAAAAGGAATTAGTAATAAAAACCAGGGCGCTAGGAAATTCATTTAAAACCCAATTTTTTAATATCACCCGAGTCAACAATCAAACCTCGCTCACAAATACGGCAGTGTAAAGAAAATACAACTAACCATTCAGCTGCTTTGGCTGTATTAAAATTACTTTTTTTCTCAAAATTTATCGCTTTAGATAATTTAAAAAAGTCATTAATCTCAGGCTCTATATATTTGAAGCTATTATTTTTCTTAAACAACTGTTCTTTATTATTGATGAATAATGCCTTGTTCATTGTTTGGTTAAATCCTTGATGGAGAGCAAAAACAAAATTTTCTATTTCTTTTTCATCAGCATTTATTTTTTTATATTGTCTATACACGCTACTGAAAAACCTGTTTTGTTTTGGAAGCCAAGTATATCTACTGTATATATAGAGCAAAGTGAGTAGGCTGACAACAAATCCAATAATCCCATATCGAACTTTCAGAGTGCTTGGAATTGTTTCTATTGTAAGTGGTCCGCGAAATGGACTCATATCATCTTCAACTTTGACAGCACCAAAAATAGCTATAGGTGAAGTTGCTATAGTAAGCTCAGGAATTCTAAACTTAACTATTTTATCGGGCTCTACTGGATTAATTAAACGGTAATAGTCAGCTGTAATAAATGCAGGTTTAGCTACAACATTGTTGGTAAATATTTGATATTTTAATGAAATTTTATAAGTACTTAAATCCTTGCTAATTTTTTTATCAAATTGAATGTCTCTAAGAGTCATGCCAAGTAATTGTCCTTGGTATCTTTTTTCATAACCTACAATTGGTAGTGACTCCTCAATTAATTGGTAAGGTTTTTTTATTGAAACCGTAATATGCCTATCAATAATATCACCAACGGTATAGCCAACTAGCTGTTTGGGCTCAACGATTACTAGCTCAACAAATTTTGGATCAACATCCTTAAATTTATTAGGGTCTTCATAGGCGTTTAAATTAATTACCGTAAGAGATAATAAAATACCAAATATTTTATGCATGGAAGTACTCATTAAAATATTCTGTCATTTGTAGAGGGTCAAATTTTTCGCCTACAAAAAATGCAGGAGAATCAAGCTCTATAAAAGTTTTTTCAAGTAATTTTTTTCTTTCGTTAAAGTTTTCTTGAATACGTTTCTTCATATTTTTCCTTAGGAGCATCGTTGACTCTTCACCTGATTCTGGATCATTAACTGTCAGAATTCCAAAGTTAGGTAAGTTGTCATATTCACTTTTATTCCATAATACAATTGGCACAACTTGATGTCTGCTTAGGAGTGAAAAGCTTTCTTTAATATCTTCAATTGGCATATGAAAGTCTGATATAAAGAAGACTAATGTTTTATCTCTAGGTAAGAACTGGTAGACGGATTTGATCCCATTGTGGCCGCATTTCTTAGCTTGGTAGTTACTTAGTCGATCGATGAGGTGTTCTGTTCGATATGGCTTGTATGATAGGCGTGCTACCCATTCTGGGTCAATAACGTCTTCGATACCTATAAATCCAATTGCATCACTTTTGGCTGTAACTGAATTAGTTATTACTGATGCTATCTCAGAGGCATATTCAAGTTTAGTTTTTTGAGAGCCAAAATTCATACTGGATGATAAGTCAGCAATTATCATAACTGGAGTGGCACTCCTTTGATTGAATATTCTTACCTGAATTTGCTCAAAGGGGTCTCGTATTGTCTGACGAATATCAATTCGTCTTGGATCAGGGTAATCTAAAAGAGTCGCATGACCAGCAAATTCTATCCCCATTCCCCTTTGAGCACTTTTATGCTGTCCAGGGTGATGCCCTGTTGATTTCCAATTTATGTGGTAATCAAATGTATCTTGAAAAAATTCCATCTATGGGGCGCTAACTTTATTAATAATTTCTTGAGTTAATTCTTTAGCAATTTCAGTCCTTCTGAGTTCGTAGACTGGATTAAAAACTAATCTATGGGCAATTGTTTCGTGAAATACTGCATGAATATCTTCAGGGAGAACTGATGTGCGATTATCCAACCATGCATTTACTCGTGCACATTTCATCATCATACTTATACCCCTTGGACTTGCACCCGAGATAATTAGTCGATTAACGTCGATTCCACTAATTTTAACATCATAGTGGTCAGGATTTTTTGTTGCTTTCCACAGATTCAGGGAGTAAGTTTTAAGGGCATCAGTTGTACTAATATTTTTTTGAATATTTTCAGATACGTCATTGAGTTTATCAAATTTAAAGAGCTTCTCCTTAGCCCCCTCAATTAATTTATCTGCATCATGAAATTTTGTATCAAACACGAGACTTGTCATCAATTTATCTACCTGTGGAATTACAATTGGAATTTCCATCATAAATCTATCTCTTGCAGCTGAGGGAATCTCAAATGTCTCCTCTTTTTCAACTTGGTTTCTATCAGCAAACACGATCAAGTGCGGAAACTTAAATTCACTATTAAATGCCGATAATGTTTTTTCCGCCATAATTCGAAGTAAAAGTGAATGTACTTGTGGTCTTGCTCGATTAATCTCATTAAAGAAGAATATAGACAAGTCTTCCCCTGATTTAAGAATAGGACCATTGCTTACATGTGGCTTTCCATCTTCACCTAAATATGTATGATAAATCAGATCATTGGGCATGAGATCAATAGTACCTTCTATTCGTTCATAACCACCTCCAATTGATCTAGCAAAAGCCTTCAAGAGGGTAGTTTTACCAACACCAACATCTCCTTCTAGCAGAACGTGCCCTCTTGCAAATATTGAGGTTGTAATTAGTTTTATTGGACCCTCTTGCCCAACAATCACCTTATTAACTTCACCCTGCAAGGTTAAGGCAAGTTTTCGCCATTCAGCCAGATTTTGGTCGCTCATTGTGATATATTCCTAAGAAATTACTAAATTTTAATCAACTATAATCTAGTTAAAGTATACGGTAAAGACTGCTAAAAATAGTTTAAGTTGCATACCTCTTCAATTAACAAAAATATATGGAATATTTAAAAAATAATGAAAAAAAATAGCTACACAAATGAAGAATTAATTGAGTGTGGAAAGGGTAAATTATTTGGAGAGAATAATGCTCAACTACCACTACCTCCTATGCTTATGTTTGATCGAATTACTAGTATTAAGGAAGATGGGGGGGAGTTTGATAATGGACAGATTATCGCTGAAATGGATATTACGGACGACCTATGGTTTTTTCAGTGTCACTTTGAAGGAGACCCAGTGATGCCAGGTTGTCTTGGGCTTGATGCAATGTGGCAGTTAGTTGGTTTTTATTTAGGCTGGAGAGGTGGGCAAGGAAGGGGAAGAGCTCTAGGGAGTGGAGAAGTAAAATTTACAGGACAGGTCTTACCTACAGCAAAGAAAATTACTTATATTATAGATTTAAAGCGTGTCATTATTAGGAAACTTGTGATGGGTATCGCAGATGCGAGAATGGAAGTTGATGGCCGCACCATTTATGAGGCAAAAGACCTTAAGGTAGGGTTATTTACTACAACAGATAATTTCTAAGAGGACAGTCAATTGAAAAGAGTTGTTATAACAGGTATGGGTATTGTTTCTAGCTTAGGAAATAACGTTTCTGAGGTAGAGCAAAGTCTTCGAGATGCTAAATCTGGCATCACATTTCAGCCCGAGTATGAGTCACATGGCTTAAGATCGCAGGTTGCAGGATCCATCAATATTAATGTCGAAGAATTGATCGATAGAAAATTATTACGCTTTATGGCTAAAGGCCATGCATATGCATGGATAGCAATGCAGGAAGCTATAAGTGATGCTAAATTATCTGAAGACCAAGTGTCTAATATAAGAACTGGAATTATTGTCGGAGCTGGGGGTACATCAACTGAAAGTATGCTCCAGGGCTCAGAAACACTGAAAGAAAAAGGCATTCGAAGAGTAGGCCCGTATATGGTTACAAAAACAATGTCCAATGGTGTTTCGGCATGTTTAGCAACAGGTGCAAAAATTAAAGGCGTCAACTATGCAATTACATCAGCATGCTCAACTAGCGCCCATTGTATCGGCAATGCTTATGAGCTAATTCAGATGGGCAAGCAAGACATTGTATTTGCTGGTGGGGCCGAAGAAGAACATTGGACGATGAGCTATCTGTTTGATGCAATGGGTGCAATGTCATCAAAATTCAATACTGAGCCAGAAAAAGCATCAAGAACATTCGATGTTGATAGAGATGGATTTGTTATTTCTGGGGGCGGCAGCATACTTGTTCTTGAGGAGTATGAGCACGCGAAAGCTCGTGGCGCTAAAATTTATGCTGAGATAGTTGGTTATGGTGCAACCTCTGATGGACATGACATGGTCGCACCAAGCGGGGAGGGTGCTCAACGATGTATGAAAATGGCTTTAATGGAAAATGAAACAAAAGATGTTGATTACATTAATGCACATGGAACAAGTACCCCAGTGGGAGATTCTGCAGAGCTTGATGCAATTCGAGTGGTATTTGGGGAAAATGAGTATGGAAAAATTCCAGCCATTGCGTCAACAAAATCATTGTCTGGACATGCTCTGGGTGCAGCAGGATCAAATGAAGCAATTTACAGTCTAATTATGATGGATAAGGGATTTTTAACGCCATCTCTTAACATTGACCAGATTGATCCAGCCGGTCAGGGATTACCGATTCTTGTTGAAAAAAAGCAGGAAAAAATTCAAACTGCAATGTCTAATAGTTTTGGTTTTGGGGGAGTAAATGCGACATTGATATTCTCCACAAAAAATTTATAAAAAGGTAAGATAATATATAATTTTTAAACATTTAATTGGTATTAAATATTTTGAATCCAGTTCTTAAATCTAAAAAGCTTGATAATGTTTGTTATGACATTCGTGGCCCTATTTTGGCCCATGCAAAACAAATGGAGGAAGAAGGCCATCGTATTATTAAGTTAAATATTGGCAATCCTGCAGAGTTTGGGTTTGAGGCACCAGACGAAATAACACAGGATGTTATTCGAAATATCAATAAATCTTCTGGCTACACAGAGAGCTATGGCTTGTTTGAGCCTAGAAAAGCTATCATGCATTACACCCAAGAAAAAGGAATTAAGAACGTTGATGTAGATGATATTATCCTAGGAAATGGAGTTTCAGAATTAATAGTTATGGCTATGCAAGGTCTTATTAATAATGATGATGAAGTTCTTATACCCAAGCCTGATTACCCATTATGGACAGCAGCAGTAACGTTAGCGGGAGGCAACCCCGTTCATTATATATGCGACGAAAGTGCTGATTGGTTTCCTGATATTGATGATATTAAATCAAAAATCACAAGCAAAACACGAGCAATTCTTGTAATAAACCCAAATAATCCAACAGGTGCACTATATTCTGATGAATTATTAGGGGAGATAATTGAGTTGGCAAGAATTCATAATTTGATTGTATTTTCTGATGAAATCTACGACAAGGTTTTATATGATAATCGTAAGCATACCTCTATTGCATCCTTAGCTGATGACATTTTATTTGTAACCATGAATGGACTATCTAAAAATTATCGAGCATGTGGGTATCGTGCTGGTTGGTTAGTATTCTCTGGTAATAAAGCAAAAGGAAAAGATTATTTAGAAGGCCTTAATATCCTTGCATCGATGAGATTGTGTGCAAATGTTCCTGGTCAACTCGCAATACAAACTGCTTTAGGAGGTCATCAAAGTATAAATGAACTGGTTTCGCCCACAGGTCGTTTATTTAAGCAAAGAGAGTTAGCATATAAAATGATAAGTAGCATCCCTGGTGTAACTTGTGTTAAACCAGCCGCTGCAATGTATTTATTTTTTAGGCTTGATCCAAAAGTATATCCAATAAAAGATGATCAAGATTTTGTTCTTGATGTTTTAAAGAAGAAAAAAGTTTTAATGGTTCAGGGGAGTGGTTTTAATTGGCATGATAATAATCATATTCGTATGGTATTTCTTCCAAATGTAGATGAATTAAGAATTGCTATAGATAGATTTTCAGAATATTTAACAGATTACAGAAAGTAAAAAATGGAAAATAATATAAATGTTGGTTTAATAGGTGCAGGAACGGTAGGTAGTGGAACCTATAAAGTTTTAAAGGAAAATTTCTCTGAGATTTATAGAAAAACTGGTAAAAAAATTGTTATTTTTGCCCTTGCTGAAAAAAATATTAAAAGAGCGAAAGAAATTGCTGGTGATGAAACTATAATTTTTCAGGATGCTTTTGACCTTGTTAAGCATAAAGATATTAATATAGTTGTAGAGTTAATAGGTGGAACTGGAATATCTAAAGATTTAGTTATAGAAGCAATTAAAAATAAAAAACATGTTGTTACTGCAAATAAAGCTTTAATAGCAATGCATGGTGAAGATTTAATTGATTTAGCTAATGATCATAATGTAGCACTCTGTTATGAGGCTGCAGTTGCTGGCGGCATACCAATTATTAAGTCATTAAGGGAGGGTCTGGCAGCAAATAAAATAGAGTGGATTGCTGGAATTTTAAATGGCACAACAAATTATATTCTTACAGAAATGAAAGAAAATAATTTAGCCTTTGATGTGGCACTTAAACAGGCACAGGATTTAGGTTTTGCTGAGGCTGACCCAACATTTGATATTGAAGGTGTTGATGCTGCTCATAAAATTACAATATTGGCATCGATTGCATTTGGAATACCCATTAATTTTAATGCTGTACATATTGAAGGTATTAGCAACCTAACTCAAAAAGATATTATTTATGCAGAAGAGCTAGGTTATAGAATCAAACTATTAGGCATAACAAAGTGTAATAATGATGTTGTGGAATTAAGGGTGCATCCGACATTAATTCCAGAAAAGAGATTAGTAGCTAATGTTGATGGCCCAATGAATGCAGTTCTTGTAAAAGGAAATATGGTTGGACCAACATTATATTACGGTGCAGGGGCAGGATCAGAGGCTACGGCCAGCGCAGTTGTTGCAGACATTATTGATTTGGCTAGAAATTTAGAGTCAAATAAAACAACATCAATTCCAATTCTTGGCTTTATTCAAAGTGAAATCAAGACAAAAAAAATGCTCTCCATTGACGATACAGTATGTGAGTTTTACTTAAGAATTTCAATGAGTAATGAATCGGGAGTGCTTGCAAAAATTACACAAGTTTTTGCAAAACATTCAATATCTATTGATGCAATGGTGCAAAAAGAAATTCAGGAGAATGATGGAATAGTCGATATCATTTTAGTAACTTCGACTATGGTAGAAAAAGAGATTAATAAAATAATCTATGAAGTTGAAGCACTACCAGAAAATAAAGACAAAGTAATTAAATTAAGAATTGAACAACTAAACAGATAGTGAAACTATGAAGTATATTTCTACACGCGGAAAGTCCCCAGAGTTAAGTTTTTGTGATGTTTTATTGGGAGGATTGGCGCCAGATGGTGGCTTATACCTACCAAAAAAATATCCTAAATTTACAGAAAATGAGTTAGATCTTATGAGGTCTATGAGTTATCAAGATTTAGCATTTAAAATTTTTGAAAAATTTATTGATGATATTCCTCCTGAAGATTTAAAAGATATTGTAGATAAAACATATACTCCAGAAGTGTTTGGTTATAATCGTGCTAATCAGGATCCGAATGATATCACTCCAACACTTAAATTAGATGACAATCTTCATTTGTTATCCCTTTCAAATGGACCAACGCTAGCTTTTAAAGATATTGCTATGCAGTTTTTAGGCCATATTTTTGAGTATGTACTTACTAAGAAGAAAAAAACGCTAAATATTTTGGGTGCCACATCTGGTGATACCGGACCGGCA
>ENA-OSJC01003564-OSJC01003564.1-marine-metagenome-genome-assembly--contig:-NODE-3564-length-11059-cov-11.155254_pt1 | contig 11059 bp, 10 predicted proteins | sample MGYA00237885_ERZ534234 | MGnify/ENA primary metagenome ERZ534234 (study PRJEB26413, sample SAMN06343907) | marine metagenome | isolation source: coastal waters | place: Atlantic Ocean: West Antarctic... | reverse complement strand
AGGGATTACAATCCAGAAACTTCTATTATTCAAATAGACAGCGATGAAGGTTTAGAAATTTTTCAAGAACTTAAATTATTAGAAAGATCTGTATTTAGTGTTTCCTCATCAGAAGAAGCTGATTTTTCTTATTCTTGCAAGAGAGTAGACGGTTTAAGTTTAGAGATTTCCATTAAATCGGATCAAAGCAACTTCTCTTTTCATTTAAATACTCTTTCGGTAGCACTTGCTTCAAATGTAGTCTGTTCTTTTGCTGCATTATTATTAAAAGGTTTTGATCTAAAGGATTTATTGAGATCGGTTAAAGATCTTAATATGCCTGATGGAAGGATGGATCTAATTCAAATAGATGAAAAAAATATTTGCTGCATAGACTTTGCTCATACACCTGAAGCTCTCCAAAAATCGTTAAATGAAATAAGAAATTCTTTTGAAGGAAATATTTGGTGTGTATTTGGCTGCGGAGGAGAAAGAGATAAGGCTAAAAGACCTTTGATGGGATCTATAGCGGAAAAATTTGCCGATTATGTTATTTTAACTAATGACAATCCAAGATCTGAATCCGAAGAAGACATATTTAATGATATCGTTTCTGGAATAAAAAATTTTTCGGAAATAAAGGTTGTAAAAGATAGAAAGTTAGCAGTTGTTGAGAGTCTTAACTCTATGCTTAATAACAACGAAAAGAATATTATGCTTCTAGCCGGTAAAGGCCATGAAAATTATCAAACTATAGGTTTAAGCACTATAGAAATGAATGATAAGGCAATAGTTTATAATTATTTAGAGGGGCAAGGTGAAAGTAAAGTTTGATCTAATTGATATAGCTAGAAAAGGTAAAGCTAAGCTAAAAGGTGAGTCTAAATTTATAAAGGGATTTAGTATAGATTCAAGAACAACAATGCCAGGAGACCTGTACATAGCACTGAGAGGTAATATTTTTGATGGACATGACTTCATAAATCAAGCTAAAGAAAATGGAGCAATAGCTATTGTTTCTGAGAAGGAAATTGACATTGGACTTCCAGTATTAAAGGTTGATAAAACTGATAACTTTCTTCTTGAGCTCGCTAAATCAAATAGGGAAAGTTTTAAAGGAAAAGTAATTGGCATAACTGGTAGCAACGGTAAAACTTCAACAAAAGAGATTTTAGCAACTTTACTTTCTTTAAATAATAAATGTCACAAGACTGAAGGTAATAAAAATAACCAAATCGGCTTGCCTTTATCTATGTTAAGTCTAGACAATGCTTTTAATCACTCTGTGTTGGAAATGGGAACAAGCTTTCAGGGAGAAATTAGTATATTAAATGACTTAGCTCGACCTAATATTGCCTTGATTACCAATGCAAGTGAAAGTCATTTAAGTGGACTTGGAAACGTAGAACTGGTGGCGAAAGAAAAAGGCCAAATTGCTCAATTTCATAATTCTGATGGAATACTTATTCTAAGTAGAGATTCTCCTTATTTCGATTATTGGGTCAAAAATACAAATGCACATAAAGTAATTTCATTTGGCAGTAGCCCAGATTCTGACTTCCGTGTACAAGAAACAATAATAGACTTAAAAGGAAATAAAACTTCTTTTAAACTAAGTACAAATTCAAAAATATTACCTTGTGAATTGAGAGGCCTGGGAGAACACAATGCTTTAAATGCAGCTGCAGCAATTGCTATCTGTTCATGTCTAGGTTTGGATCCTGAAGAAATAGTTTCTGCTCTTAATGAAGTAGTGCTCCCAGAAAGAAGATTAAATCTGAGCCTTTTAGAAAATAATTTTTTTTTAATAGATGATACTTATAATGCCAATCCGGATTCCATTAAGAAATCCATAAATTTAATGCATCAAATTAAAGATTTAAAAAAAATTTTAGTACTTGGAGAGATGGCAGAATTGGGTGACGAATCTATGAGTTTTCACACAACCGTTGCTGAATATGCTCAATATAAAGTTGATAGTTTAATTTGTATTGGTCATCTATGGCAGCAAGGAATTAAAGATTTTGGAAAGGAAGGCTACCTTTTCAAGACAAGAGAGGAAGCAATTAATCACCTAACATCTCTTTCAAAAGATGATACAGTCGTTCTTATAAAAGGCTCTAGGTCAACAAAAATGGATGAAGTGGCTGACATGCTCAGGAATTAAAATGCTTTTAACTTTATTTGATTATCTATCGCAGTTTTTTGGTCCTTTTAGGGTATTTGAATTTCTTTCTGTAAGAGCCATTGCTGCTACTTTGACAGCTTTAGTATTTTCTTTATTTTTTGGCCCAAAATTTATTCGTAAGATGAAAATTACTCAAGTTGCTCAAGTTATAAGAGAAGAAGGACCGGAAACACATTTAAAAAAAGAAGGCACACCTACGATGGGCGGTACTTTAATTTTAAGTTCTATTTTCTTGAGTTCTTTATTATGGGGTGATTTATCAAATCGTTATATTTGGGTTGCACTTGGGCTAACTACTTCCTTTGGAGTGCTTGGATGGTTTGATGATAAATTAAAAATAAAACACAAATCAAGTGACGGCATCTCAGCAAGTCAAAAAATTATTTGGCAAAGCGCTTTTGCACTTTCTGCTTGCACCTATTTATTTTATTCTCATCAAAACATAGAAGAAATAAGTCTTATTATTCCTTTTTTTAAGGATGTATCTATTGTTCTTGGTGTTGGATTTATAGCATTATCTGCATTTGTTATTGTCGGTACCAGTAATGCTGTAAACCTAACAGACGGCCTGGATGGCTTAGCCATCTTGCCTTGTGTAATGGTTGCAGCCGGTCTAGGTTTGATAGGCTATGTATCAGGAAATGCAATTTATTCTGATTACCTAAACATACCTTTTTTGCCTGGTACAGGCGAGATGCTTGTTTTCTGTGGAGCCTTAATGGGTTCTGGTATTGGATTTTTATGGTTCAATACTTATCCTGCGCAAGTGTTTATGGGCGATGTGGGGTCACTATCTTTAGGTGCAGCCCTTGGAATTGTTACTGTTATTATTAGGCATGAATATGTCTTATTAATAATGGGTGGATTATTTGTAGTAGAAGCTCTCTCTGTAATAGTACAAGTCATATCGTTTAAGCTCACTGGTAAGAGGGTATTTAAAATGGCTCCTCTCCATCATCATTATGAACTTAAAGGCTGGCCTGAACCAAGAGTTATAGTAAGGTTCTGGATTATTACTTTTATGCTAGTCTTGTTAGGCTTGGCAATGTTGAGATTGCGTTAAGCTCCTAAGCGATTGAAAGTGAATTTAATTCTAGGACTTGGTGATACTGGATTGAGTATTGCTAAATACCTCATTAAAAATAAATTAGACTTCATTGTTATGGATTCCAGAGAGAAGCCACCCGGACTACCTCTGCTAAAAAAACTTCATCCGAACTTTGATTTTATTAATAAATTTGATAAAAAAGTTTTAACTGAGGTATCAAATATTTTCGTAAGTCCTGGTATTAAGTCAAACAATCCTGTTTTAGAAGAAGCAAGAAAGCTAAATAAAACTATAAAAACTGATATCGATATCTTCTTAGAGCAGAGCACTTCAAGAAAAGTTTTAATTACAGGTACGAATGGTAAAACCACAGTGACTTCAATGACTAGAGAGCTTTTGAGTAAAAGCTTAGTCAAGAAACGGGTTCTAGCAATAGGAAATATAGGAAACCCTGTCTTGAATCACCTATATGAAAAAATAGACATATCCTTAATAGAGTTATCAAGTTTCCAATTAGAGCTTAGCAACTCTATCTCTTCTGATGTTGCAATAATTCTTAATATTGCTGAAGATCATCTTGATCGTCATAGTTCTTTTGAAGAGTATTCTTCAATTAAGAAGAAGGTTTTTCAAGAAGCTAAGATCAAAATTAAAAGTAATTCAGATATTGAAGACTCAAACTCTATCTCCTATTTAGATTTATTCAAGGATCACGAAGAACTCTTCTTGGAGCTGCAATCTACTTTTCCTATTCATGATATTATTAATATTAAAGCATCCATTTCAATTTTTTATGCCTTACTGACCATAGATAAAAAAAATAACCCTAAAACTGGAATTGATCTAAAAAGTCTTATAAAAAATTCTCTGGAGATATTAAAGGTATTCAATAGGCTGCCGCATAGGTTTCAAGATCTAGGAGAAAGATTAAACATCCGTTTTATAAACGACTCAAAGTCTACAAATATTCACTCTACAATAAGTGCTTTAGACTCAATCTCTAAAAAGTATGGAAAAAATAGGACTATATGGCTGTGTGGAGGAGATACAAAAGGTCAAGATTTAAAGCAGCTATTAAAAATCCCTAAAAACGTGGTTAAGAAAACTATTATCTTTGGAAAAGATAAAAATCTAATTTTTAATGTTTTAAAAGATTCTATCATTTCAGAAACGGTTAAAGATATACAAGAGGCAACAAAGCTAGCTATAGAATCTGCTTTACCAGAAGATATTATTCTTCTTTCACCGGCGTCTTCAAGTACAGATATGTTCGTTGATTACCAAGAAAGAGGTAATGAATTTATTAGATTAACGGGATTCTAATTTTTATGTCTAAATTAAAGAGTATTTTAGATTTTTCAAAGTTGGACTTTGTAATGATTATTATGTTTCTGGCTTTAAGTTTATTTGGACTTTTAATATTGGCATCTGCATCTGTTCAATTTTCAGATACCATTAGCGGATCTCCTCTAGGCTTTTTCTTAAGGCAATTATTTCATTTTTTTATTGGTATAATTTTTATTACCCTAATAGTTTTTATCCCCCTTTCTTTTTGGGAAAAATACGATAGATTATTGCTATTTTCTGGTATTTTACTCTTGGGTTCTGTTTTTATTCCGGGCATAGGTGTAGAAGTTAATGGAGCAAATAGATGGATAAGGGTGGCTGGTTTTGGACTGCAGCCTTCTGAAGTGATGAAATTCATAGCTATCGTTTATATATCAGCTTATTCGGTTAGAAGAATTAATGATCTTCAGAAAAGCTGGTTTGGTTTTTTTAGACCTGCAGTATTAATAGTTTTCATCCTATCATTAATACTAATGCAGCCAGACCTTGGAACTTCTGCTGTAATATTTGCTACAGTCTTAGGAATTTTATTCATAGCAGGAGTTCACTTAAAACAGTTTGTAATGGTAATTGGAATTGCAATTTTAGGAATATTCAATTTAATTTACTGGGTACCTTGGAGATGGGAAAGAATAATTTCTTTTATGGATCCTTGGAACGACCCTTTCGGATCTGGGTATCAACTAACTTTATCTTTAATGTCTATAGGAAGAGGGGATTGGTTTGGAGTCGGATTAGGGGAAGGTCTTATGAAAATGGGATACCTTCCTGATGCCCATACAGATTTTATTTTTTCAGTTGTAGTTGAAGAGATGGGATTATTGTTTGGTATTTGTATAATTAGTTTATTATTTGGTTTATCTTTTAGATGTTTTTATATTGCAAGAGAGGCATTAACTAAAAATATTTATTTTGGGTTCTTTGCTTCTTATGGAGTGGCTATTTTAATTGGCCTGCATACTTTTATTAATGTAGGAGTTGCTACAGGCATGCTGCCTACTAAGGGATTAACTCTCCCATTCATAAGTTACGGAGGAACAAATTTATTAATTATGTGTGCTTTAATTGGATTGGTATTGAGAATTGATTATGAAACAAAAGTTTCTATGCCTGTAGTCCACGTAGCAAGGCGAGCTCATTTCTGATGAAAGTTTTTATAGCTGCAGGAGGAACAGGAGGTCATGTTTACCCTGCTATGACAGTTGCAAGAGATTTCAAAAATGAAAATCTAGAAATTTTTTGGTTTGGCAATCAGAAATCTTTAGAAGAAAAAATTTGTGAACAAGAGAACTTTAATTTTATAAAACTCGGTTCTCGAGGTTTTTTAAAAAAAAATTATTTAGAAAAAGTTAAGGCTCTTATTTATTTAATTCAGGCTTTCTTAAAAGTTTTAATAGTCTTCATAAAACACAAACCAGATTTACTTTTTGTAACCGGAGGTTTTATAAGCTTAGCACCGGGATTAGCAGCCTATTGTTTAAGAATACCTCTATTCATACAAGAGCAAAATAGTATTCCTGGTCTCTCAAATAAAATTTTACATAATTTTTCAAAATTAACATTTTCGGGTTATCCTGAAAGTTTCAAGAAACATCTAGATAAAGTCATTTTTACTGGAAATCCAGTTAGAGAAGATATAAAAAATTATAAAAAGATCTCTAATAAAGAAAATAATAAAGAGGATGGATTCAGAATTTTAGTTTTAGGAGGCAGTCAAGGGTCTTCTCAACTTAATGATATTTTTTTAGAATCGTTAAAGCAAATTGAAGATATTAATCAATTAATTGTGGTCCACCAAACTGGTAAAAAAGAAAAAATAAGAATTCAAAAGAAGTATAAGGAATTTCAAATTAATGTGATAGTGAAGGACAATATTACTGATATGGGTTTTTATTATACTCAGGCAGACCTGATAATAAGCCGGGCAGGTGCAATGACAATATCTGAGATTTGTACCCTTGGAAAAGCCTCTATACTTTTACCTCTTCCATGGGCCGCAGATAATCATCAATATCATAACGCCATGTATCTAAAGAAAATGGGCGCTTCAGAAGTGATAGAATCTTCAATTAAAAATTCGGGAGATTTGGCAGTGTTGGTAGGTGAACTAAAAGAAGATTTACAAAGAAGAATTTTAATTAGTGAAAATGCAAAAAAACTTTTTAATCCTTCTTCAATAAAAATCCATAAATTTATAAATGAATCAATCAAAAAATAAACTTACAAACATATTTCTCATTGGCATTGGCGGAAGCGGGATGAGTGGTATAGCGGAAGTTCTTCATAATTTGGGATATACGATTTCAGGGTCTGATATCTCTAGAACAGATGTCATAGACAGGTTGGAATTGATGGGAATAAAGGTTTATCTAGGTCACAAGGCTTCAAATTTAAAAAAAGCTGAGATGGTTGTTTTCTCTAGTGCTATTGATATTAAGAATCCAGAGATTATTGAATCTAATGCAAGAGGCCTGCCAGTTTTAGCAAGAGCTGAAATGTTATCTGGTTTGATGAACATGAAAAGAGGAATTGGTATCGCAGGTACTCACGGAAAAACTACTACAACAAGTTTAGTTGCTTCTATTCTTCAGGAGGCCAACCTAGATCCAACCTTTATTAATGGTGGCATAGTGAATAGCTTTGCAACAAATGCTAAATTAGGAAAAGGACAATACTTGGTAGCGGAAGCTGATGAAAGTGATCAATCCTTTTTAATGCTTAATCCTACTATAGCTATAATTACCAATATTGAAGAAGATCACCTTGTTAATTATGATAATAATTTTGAGAACCTCAAGGGTGCATTCACTAGCTTTGTAAAAAAACTCCCATTCAATGGACTTCTGATTGCATGTGGTGATGATCCTGAAATAAGAAAACTTTTACCAAGTTTTTCTAGACCAAAAGTTACTTATGGATTCAAAGGTGATAATGACTACATATTAAGTGATTATAAGTCAGAAGAATTCAAGTCTAGCTTTGTTTTAAGCTTTAGGGGTACTTCTGTTCCCATAAAACTGAATATGCTTGGAAGGCACAACGCTTTAAATGCTGCTGCAGCTTATGTTCTTGCCTTAGAAGAAGGAGTTCCTGAGTTGGTAATTAATTCTGCCTTAGAGAATTTCATGGGAATTAATAGAAGGATGCAGGTACTTGGAGAGGTCAAATTTAAAGATTATTCATCTTTAGTTGTAGATGACTACGGCCATCATCCTACAGAAATAAGAAATACACTAGAAGCAATAAAAGAAGGGCATCCAGGTAAAAAGATTACAATGGTATTTCAACCTCATAGGTACAGCAGAACCAATGATTTATTTGAAGATTTTATAGACGTATTACATTTAGTGGATCATCTTATTTTATTAGATGTTTATTCTGCTGGCGAAAAAGTAATTCCTGGCAGGGAGGCTATTGATTTATTGATTAGGTTGAAAGAAAAAAAGAATTTTATTGTTAATCTAATAAAAGATAAAAAAGAAATAGTTAAAGAAATTAATAAAGCATCTTCATCCCAAGATGGCATTCTTTTAATGCAAGGCGCTGGAGATATTTCTGTTCTCTCTTTGTCTGTTTATAAGCAATTAAAGCAAATAAATTAAATGGAAAGTTATTTTCTAAAAAATAAGAAAGTTGTTGTTCTTATGGGAGGCTGGTCAGCGGAGAGAGGAATCTCCTTGAAATCTGGAACAGCTATCCATAGAGCTCTTGAGCAAATGAATATCAACTCTACAGCTTTAGATCTCTTGTCCGAAAGTGACTTTAAAAAGATTTTAGGATTTGATATAGCTTTTATCGCACTTCATGGAAGGGGAGGAGAAGATGGTTTGATCCAGAACTACCTTTCTAGAAAAAAGATTTTGTATACAGGAAGCGATGCAATTTCATGCAATATTGCTATGAATAAAATAGAAACAAAAAAAATATGGAGAAATTTATTATTACCCACCCCTGATTTTGTAGAAATAAGAAATGCCGGTTTAATAGGAGTTGAAACTATTCCATATCTTTCTGCTCAAGAAGAAGTGACTAACTTAGATAAATCTTTTGTTGTAAAGCCGGCAAGAGAAGGTTCTAGCTTTGGTATTAGCATCGTAAAGCCCGGTGAGGGAAATTTAGAGGAGGCTATAGAAAATGCAGCTTCTTTTGATACAAATGTTATTGTCGAAGCTTTTATAGAAGGCAAGGAAATTACAATACCCGTTATTGGGGAAAGAGTCCTTGCCCCAATAGAGATAAGGTCAGAAGGTAACTTTTACGATTTTGAAGCTAAATATTTAAGCAATAAAACTGAATACAAAGAATGCATTCTTACTGAAGAAGAATTAACTGATGTCAAAGAAATTTCTTGGCAGGCTTTTTCTTCTATAGGCTGCTCTGGTTGGGGCAGGGTAGATCTTATTCAAGATTTAGAAGGAAACTTCCAACTAATAGAGGTGAATACAGTTCCTGGTATGACATCTACAAGTTTGGTGCCTAAATCAGCTAAGTTAGAAAACCTTAGCTTCAATGAACTTATTCTTGAGATTTTATATTTAGCTTGCGCTAAATCCTAGCCTAAAATAGAATGCGCTTTTATACCTTACTCTACACAACTAAGTGAGAGTTTTAACCCAAGAGGTAACATGCGACATTATGAAATTGTATTCTTAGTTCACCCTGATCAATCAGATCAGACTAGTTCAATAATATCTAAACTTTCTGCTTTAGTTACTGAATCAGGTGGCAAAGTACACAGATCTGAAAACATAGGCAATAGAAAATTATCATACCCCATCCAAGATCACTTCAAAGCTTCTTATGGACTTCTTAATATTGAATGTAATCAAGAGGCGATTGATGAAATTAAGAATTCATTTAAATTTAACGACTCAGTAATAAGAGATTTAATTTTAAACTCAAAAAAGGCTCAAACAGAATCATCCGCTTTACTATCTCAGACAAAAGAAGAAAGTGAAAAAGAAAGTTATGAGGAGGAGAAGCAAAAAAAGTATCAGGCAGAAAAGGTAGCTAAGGAAGAACAGCAACAGGCAAGGTCTAAAGAAAGGGCTGTTGCATCTGCAGAAACAACGGACGATAAAAAAATTCAATCAGAGGAATCAACTTCATCAACAGAATTGAAAGATGAGCCTTCAACTGATACAACTGAGAAATAGGTAATCATGGCTAAGAAACAAAAAAAGAACTTTAAAAAAAGAAGAAGCGAATTTGATAATCGTCCAAAGTACTGCAAATTTACTTCATTGGGTATAGAAGAGGTTGATTTTAAGGACATAAAACTTCTTAAAGAATACATAACTGAAACAGGTAAGATTATTCCGGCTCGTATGACAGGCACTTCAGCTAAGTTCCAGAGACAACTTAACAAGGCCGTCAAAAGAGCTCGTCATCTAGCACTTATTCCTTACACAGATTCACATTATTATTAAAAAAATGGAACTTATACTACTAGAGAAGGTTACAAAATTAGGCGAAATTGGAGACTTGGTTAACGTAAAATCAGGTTATGGAAGGAATTTTCTAATTTCCTCAGGAAAAGCTGTAAGGGCAGATGAAGAAAGTAAAGCAGATTACGAAAAAAGAAAAGAAACTCTGTTAGTTGCTGAAAAAGATAGGAAGGAAGTTGCTATAGAGCTTTCTAAAAAATTAGAGAAAATAGAACTCAAGATTGTTGCAGCAGTTTCAGAAGAAGGAACTCTTTATGGTTCTATAGGTACATCTGAGATTTCTGAGTCTATAATTTCTGAAGGCTTAGATGTTCAAAAAAGTTCAGTTAGACTTCCTGACGGTGCCTTAAAGACAGTTGGTAACTTTACTGTAGATATAGAACTTCACCCTGAAGTAATTCAAACAATCAAAGTTTCTATCGAAGCATCTTCAACAGAAGAATAAATATAGATTGTTTATAATCTCTTACTCTGAGAGAATCTAAGACTCGTTTTATGTATAGATAATCCTCTTTTATGGCCCAAGACTTAACTCAGACTAAAAATTTACCATTCTCTATTGAAGCTGAAAAAGCTGTATTAGGTGGAATTATGCTCAAGAATGAATCTTGGGACTTGGTATCTGTTCTTATTAGAGAAGATGATTTTCATAGAGAAGAACACAAATTAATCTACAGAACTATAAGCAATCTTCAAGAAAGTGAGAAACCCATAGATGTAATTACCGTTCAGGAAGCTATAGAAGGAAATGGAGATCTCCCAAAATTAATTAATTTAGGTGGCAAGGACTACCTCACTCTATTAGCAAGAGAAACTCCTAGTGTAGCCAACATAGAAAGCTACGCAGATATAATCAAACAAAGAAGTAATTTAAGAAAATTAATTATTGCTGCAGAAAATATTTCACAAACTGCCAAGCAATCAGATGCGTCTAGTAGTGAAAGTGTTATAGATGAAGCAGAAGAAACAATTTTAGGCCTTAGAGATGACGTAAGCCGCACAGTAGGGCCCAGACAAATTAAAGAACTAGTAGGTAAGGTATATGCCGAA
>ENA-OSJC01003558-OSJC01003558.1-marine-metagenome-genome-assembly--contig:-NODE-3558-length-11073-cov-17.218989_pt1 | contig 11073 bp, 6 predicted proteins | sample MGYA00237885_ERZ534234 | MGnify/ENA primary metagenome ERZ534234 (study PRJEB26413, sample SAMN06343907) | marine metagenome | isolation source: coastal waters | place: Atlantic Ocean: West Antarctic... | reverse complement strand
AGTTTGAGTATTTTGAGACTTTTAGGCCTACAAGGTTCAAGTCAAATTAATGAAGAGTTATTAACTTTAAAGACAATTTTAAAACTAAAAAATAACAAAGCTTTTGATCTTTTTTCTCAAGAAATTAAACCAAATTTTGATATTAATAACGAATTACTGACTAAGTATGAAAATATTAGTTTCATAGATAAACAACAATTAAGTATTGGGAATGGTGTTGACCTAAATTTTAAACCAATCCAATCAAGGTTTAACCTTCAAAGTTCTAATTTAATTTCCATTAGTCCAAGTATCACAGTAAAAAAAGGATCCTTATTAGCACATGATCTTCAAGGTGTTTTAACAACACCAGCTGAATGGATGTTAGCCAGAATGGAGTTTCCAAATGGTGGCGTAATCGGGGCTACAATACCAGGCATACCAGCAATTCTTTTAGGCAGAAACATAAAAATAGCTTGGGGTTTAGGTAATGTTAACGCAGATCAAATAGATTTGTATCTCGAAGAATTAAATCCGAAAAATAACAAAGAGTTTCTAACTCCAAGTGGTTATAAAAAATTACACCAAAAAAAAGCAAAAGTGAAAATAAAAAATAAAGATGACATTGAAATTGATCTACTATGGTCAGATAACGGGCCAATTATACCTGAACAATACTTGGGAGTAATATTCAAAGAAGAATCAAAAAATTTAATTAGTATGAAATCAAATTCGTTGATTGAGAATGACTTAAGTATGACTGCAGCAATAGATCTAATGCTTTCAAATAGTGTTAATGAAGCTCTTGAAGTTTCAAAAAACCATGTAACTCCAATTAAAAATTTAATGGTAATCGATAATGAAAATATTGCATTTAAATTAATTGGCAAAATACCAAAAAGAAATATTGCTCACTCAACAAAAGGACAATTTCCAGGACTTGGGGGGAATCGGGATGATCAGTGGAATGGCTATTATGCCTATGATGTTAATACTATATCTAAAAATCCAAGTAATGGAAAAATTTTAAATACTGGAAACAAAAATATTAGTGATAAATTTCCAAAAAACCTTACATACAAATGGAATGATACTCAAAAAATCCACAGGTTAAGAAAGAAAATGAACTATCGTGATGTCTATACCTTAGAAAGTTTAATGGAAATTCAAACAGATACAGTATCGTATACTGCACGTTCTTTATTGGGATTAATTGCGAATGATCTATGGTATGAAGGAGAAATTGGGCCGAGTGGATCAAGTAAATTTTCTCGGCAAAGCATACTAAAAAAGCTTTCCACCTGGAACGGCAATATGAACAGCAGTCTAATAGAACCGTTTGTATATAATACTTGGGCAACTATGCTACAAAAAAGAATAATTCAGGATGAATTAGGTATGCTTTATGATCAATATAGTAATTATCAGCCCTTATTCCTTGAGCGTGTATTTAAAAACATCAACAATGCATCAGATTGGTGCGATATCAATCAAACATTTAAAATAGAGAACTGTAACCAATTAGCAAAAGATTCTCTAAATGATACATTAACTTATTTAAGGAAAAAATACGGCAACAACATTGAGAATTGGAAATGGGGAAAATATAATAAGGCAGTTCATTTTCATAATCCACTAGGAAAACAAAAATTTCTACACTGGGTTTTTAATATTTCCCACAATGTGTCAGGAGGTACCTACACTCTAAATAGTAATAAAACAAAATATTCAAAGGATGGCAAAGTAATAGCATCTCATGGTTCAGTTTTTAAAGGAATATACGATATGGGTGACCCAAATAGTAGTTTATATATAATTTCAACAGGACAAAGTGGTCATTTTTTATCAAGACATTATGACGACTTATCAAGGCTATCTAAAGAAGGTAATTATATTCCAATGTCATTAGATCCAATCGCTACAAAAGCTGGTTCTTTAGGTGTGACCAGAATAAACTATTAACTAATTAATATTAAGTAAATTATAAAATTCTCCCTGTTTTCTTTTAGACCAGCGAACCGCAATTTCATAACCATCTTCACACAACTTCTCAGATTGTATAACAGAAGATTGATATAATTTTGAACGAACATATGATTTATCAAAACCGATTTTAATAACTTCGCTTATGAGATCTTTATTTAAAACTTTTTCTACACCATTAATTAATTTCTCGATACCCCTATTGTCTGTCGAAGAAACAAGAAAAAAATCATTTGCTCTATTTGCTTTATTTTTTAACATTTCAAGCTGATCTTCACTTAAAAGATCAATTTTATTATAAACTTCTATTAATTTTTCATTCATCTCCGTCTCAACGCCTAAGCTATTTAAAATAGAATTCACCTGATTAAATTGCATATTGGTGTTCTCGTCAGCGATATCTCTAACATGAATAATTAAATCAGCATGTAAAACCTCTTCTAAAGTTGCTCGAAAGGCTGCAATTAACTCAGTTGGTAAATCTGATATAAAGCCAACGGTATCCGATAAAATGACTTTACTTATTGAATTTAGGTTAATCGATCTCATTGTTGGATCTAATGTTGCAAACAACATATCTTTAGCTAAAACTTTTGCACCGGTTAGAGTATTAAATAAAGTTGATTTTCCAGCATTAGTGTAGCCAATTAATGTCACAATAGGATAAGGTACTTTTTGACGCGACTTTCTATGTAAAGATCTAGTTTTAACTACTTTTGATAATTGAGATTTTATTTTAACAATCGCATTATCAATGGCCCGACGATCAGACTCTATCTGCGTTTCTCCAGGTCCGCCTACGAATCCAAGCCCACCTCTTTGTCTTTCTAAATGGGTCCAACTTCTTACCAATCTTGTTCTCTGATAAGATAATGTGGCCAAATCAACCTGGAGTCTTCCTTCGCGAGTGGCTGCTCTGTCTGCAAAGATTTCTAATATTAAATGAGTACGGTCTATTAATTTGACTTGCCAAACCTTTTCAAGGTTTCGCTGTTGAATTGGGGAGATATCACCGTTTACGATAATAAGATCAATTTTGTGTTCTTTAATTTCATTTAAAATGTTTAAAGTTGATCCTTTGCCAAAAAGATAACCAGCTCTAGGTGTGGATATCTTAATTATTTTAGTAGCGATAACAACTAATTTTAAAGACATTGAGAGTGAAACAGATTCATTAATTGATCCACTAATTACAGCAGAATTATTTCTCAATTTTTTAATATCTGGATGAATAATAAGAGTACGAGTCGTACTTAAACTCACTCAGTATCCTCACCATCATAAAGGCTGACTGACGTTGCAGGCATAATAGTCGACACTGCATGTTTATAAACTAATTGAGACTGACCATCCCGTCTTAAAAGGACACAAAAATTGTCAAACCAAGTAATCATACCTTGTAACTTGACACCATTTATCAAAAATATTGTTACAGAAATTTTAGATTTTCTTAGTTGGTTCAGAAACACATCTTGAAGGTTTTGCTTATCGTTTGCCATTTGAAAGCTTTCCTATATTTTATTGTTGAATTTTTATTTTTCTATAGCCCACTTTTAATACTAATATTATTAACACTTCAATAACATAAGTTTAAAGTAACTTATTTACCCCACAATTCAGGATTAAACAGTGCAAATAAAAGCAATATTTCAATTCTTCCCAATATCATAGCACATATTATTATATATTTTGAAAAAACTGTTAACTCTAAATATAAATCTAAAGGTTGAATAATCGCAGAAAAAAGAGGCCCGTTATTACAAAGGGCAGAAATACTCATAATAAAAGCATTCTCAAATGACATTCCAACAATTGTTAATAAACAAAATATAAATAAAATTGTTATTACCAATATCATAGCAAAGACCCAAACTTTTAAAATTATCGAACTGTTTAAATTCATGCGTGAAGTGGAAATTCTTATTTGAGATGGATAAACCATCCTAGTCATTTCAGAATTTAAATGTCTTTGCATTATAGCAAATCGAATTAATTTTAACCCTCCTGCTGTGGTCCCTATACCCCCACCTATAAAGGTTAGAGCAATCAATATGAAACTCAGAACACTACTTGGTTCGTTTGGTGAAAAATATATAAACCAGCCAGTAGTTGTTAAAAAAGATATGCATAAAAATATATTTTCTAAAATAAGTATAAAGATTTGATTAAAATCATGAGGGACGTTTAAATTTAGAACTGTCAAAACTAAAGTACTAAAAAAAATTAAATAAATTGCAGCTTCAAATTCTGATTTTTTGGCAAACATTTTTTTTAATTCAAATAAATTATAAAATCTATAAGACCCTGAAGAAAGAGCAAAAAATAAAAATAATAAGATCGCTAACAATCCAAACACGCCACTATCACTTGAAATACCACCTATTGGAGATATCCCACTTGTAGACATTGTTGACATAGAGTGACTTAAAGAAACAAACGTGCTGTCACCAGATAATTTAAGGATACCCCAAAGCATAATTGTCAGTGCAGTATAAGGAACTAAAACAACAAACAGAGTTTTTAAAAACACTTCACTATGATGAAATTGTCTTTTTTCCATAAATTGAACTTCACGTATAAGTTTAATTTCATTCGTGACGAAAATATTATTTATACCAAGAGAGTTAAAAATTGCCAAATACAAGGTCCATATAAAAACACCTCCAAACCAAGCTACTAAAACTTGCCAAAACAATACCGTAGAGCTAATATGTTCAACCATATACAGCCCAGTTAAACCGGTTGTTGTAAACGCTGATACCATTTCAAAATATAATGAATGAGCATCAAAGTTTGGTAATAGTTTCAGTAATGGTAGCATAAAAAAAATTGGCAAAATTACAAAACTAGATATAACTATCAATAATTGGCTTCGAATAGGGGATGACTTTGCTCTATTCAAGCTTGCTACTGCTAAAAAAAATGAAATTAGCAATATTAACAAACCATAATAAAAAAAACTCCGCGCTGCTTCGTATTCATTATTTATCAAACCAAATATGGATGGAATAAACATAATAAATGCGGTAAAAATTAATAGTATAATAAATATTGGAAGTTTTTTTAAAAAGAGCATTAAAAAAAATCAATAGAAACTTGTAATAGAGCTTCCACGTTTGGAACATCTCTGGCTAAAGAGAAGATAGTTATCACATCACCTTGTTGAATTATTGTATTACCAACGGGTTTTATAACTTCATTTCCTTTCTTTATTCCGCCAACTATTACACCCTCAGGAAAGTCAATTTCTTTAATTTCTTTTCCAGCGATGGGGGATGATGATAAAACCTGAGCTTCTATAACTTCAGCCTCTCCATCTCCAATTGAATAAACTCTTCTAACTCTACCATGCCGTATATGCCGTAAAATTGATGAAACTGTTGTAGCTCTTGGATTGACAAATGCACTAATTCCTAAAGGTTCCATAAGACCTGTCATATTTGGATCGTTTATTAAACTAATTGTGATAGGACACCCAGCAGCTTTCGCTTGAGTGGCAACTAACAAATTAGTTTTATCATCGTCTGTCACCGCTAAAATTGCGTCTGCTGATTGAACATTAGCCTCTTCTAGTAGATCTAAATCTAATCCATCTCCATGAAGTACAATTGTTTTTTCTAAAATATCTGCCGCCTTTTCAGCAACTGAAAGGCTTTTTTCAATAATCTTAACTCGAACTCTGTCCGTTCGCATTTCGAGTTCTCTCGCTACATTAAGTCCAACATTTCCACCACCTATAATAATCACACGTTCCCTTTTTTTAGATACTTTACCAAATATTTCGAGTGTTCTGTCCAAATCCGCTATATTTGTAAAAATGTATACTTGATCACTAGAGAATAATTGATCATTCGGCCGTGGAACAAATAACAATCCTTTTCTGCGAATTCCAATGACCAGAGCACGCAGTGTTGAAAATAATTCTGAAAGCTGCCGTAATGGAGTGTTTAATACTGGACAAGATTCGTCCAAAACTATTCCAATCATCTGTGCATCCCCATCAAGAAAATATTCTGTCTCAAAAGCAGACGGTGCTTGTAGGCGCTGTAAAGCTGCCTTAGCAACTTCTAATTCAGGAGAAATTACTACATCAATTGGCATATGATCTCTTCGATACAAATCTGAGTAGATTGCAGTTAAGTAGGATTGAGCCCGTAATCGAGCAATTTTACGAGGTATTTCAAAAACTGAATGAGCAATTTGACAAATTACCATATTAACTTCATCAGAATGGGTAGCTGCGATAATCATGTCTGAATCTCGCGCACCAGCATTTTCCAAAACGTCTGGATAAGACGCAAAACCAACAACCCCATTAACATTTAAGGTTTCAGAAGCCAATTTAACTAGTTCTGGCTGGTTATCAATTATAGTAACATCATTATTTTCACTAGATAGTTGACGTGCTATTTGCCAACCAACTTGCCCTGCGCCACAGATTAGAATTTTCAATTTAAACTCCTGGAGTTAATTTTACTCTTTAAAACTGGAAGAATTATTGCAACTAAACATCTTGCTCCTATATTTCAATGTCTTTGAGTTTATTTACATGACGCTAGGATCAGGTTTTGGTCTTGTAATAATATCCAAAGATTTCAACTTACGATGTAGTGCAGATCTTTCCATTCCCACAAAAGATGCTGTTCTACTTATATTTCCTCCAAACCGATTAATCTGCGTTAAAAGATAATCCCTTTCAAATAGCTCCCGAGCTTCCCTTAATGGTAAGCTTACTACATTATTAATAACTGTTTCTATATTTTCATCTTCAAAAGAAGGATTTAATTCAGTTAACTCATTAACAGAAATGAAATCATCCTCTGGCCCTAAGATCAAAATACGTTCAATATGGTTTTTTAACTGTCTGACGTTTCCCGGCCACTCCATAGATTGAAGAAAAGTTAAACTATCCTCGGAAAGCTTCCTATCGCTTAATCCTTGTTGATTATGGAGTTCTTGAAGAAAAAATGAAGAGAGTTCTGGAATATCATCTCTTCTATCCTCTAATGAAGGAACTTCAATTGGAACCACATTTAATCTATGATATAACTCTTCTCGGAATTTACCTTCCGTAATTAAAGCTTTTAAGTTTTTTGTTGTTGAAGAAATAACTCTCAAATCAACTCTGACTGTATCGGAACCCCCTAAACGAATAAATTGTTGTTCCACTAACACTCTTAAAATTTTAGATTGTGTTCCTATAGGCATATCTGCGACTTCATCAAAATACACCACTCCACCATGAGCCATTTCTAACAATCCAGGCTCCACTTCATCTCCCTTATATTGTGACCCAAATAAAACTTCCTCCATTCGATTGCTTTCAATAGAAGCACAATTGATTGTTATAAAAGGAAAATTACTCCGGTTTGAATTCGCATGAATATATCTAGCAGCTACTTCTTTACCACTACCGGGTGGCCCAGTTAATAGGACTCTTCCGTTCGATTTTATAACTTTATCTAAATTATTTTTAAGATTTTTAAATGTGGTTGATTTTCCAATCATTTCTGATCGCGTAATATCCTGAATCTTCAATGCACTGTTTTCACGCCGTAATTTAGATACCTCCATAGCTCTGTTAATAACAACAAGTAATTGATCTGTATTAAAGGGTTTTTCAATAAAATCATATGCACCTTGCTTAATTGCAGCGACCGCAATTTCAATATTTCCATGGCCAGAAATAATAACTACAGGAATCTCAGGATTGTCTCTTTGAGCGACTTTCAAAATATCGATTCCATCCATATGACTATCCTTTAGCCAAATATCTAAAATGAGTAAGTCTGGTGGAGACGAATTTATTTCATTTATGCATTCAGTACTATTAGCAGCTAATTTTGTAGAGTAACCCTCATCTTTAAGGATGTCAGAAATTAACTGTCTTATATCTTTTTCATCATCAACAATTAGTATATTACCCAATCTATTATCCTTCTTTTTTATTCAATTTACTTTAAATAAATTTATCTTAATTCACTCTTAAAAAACTTTATAGTAGCAGAGGTGCCTATATGATTATTGTTTTCAAAAATTGGTGCATCTTCTAAGTAAAATTCACCACTATGTTCTTCTATTATTTTTTTAACAATCGGCAACCCAAGCCCCGTTCCTTTTTCACGAGTGGTCATGTAGGGCTCAAATAGTCTTGTTCTATCTTTTGGTAACCCAATCCCATTATCAGAAATTGTAATGATTGTTTCTAATTCTGAGTTACTCACACAAATATTAATAATAGGCTGATAATCATCTATGTCATTTTTGTTGATAAATGTTTCGATAGCCTCACCAGCATTCTTAATCAAATTGGTTAAAGACTGAGTTATCATAGCTGGATCAATCATTAGCAATATTGGTTCCGGCTTCTCAAACAAGACTTTAGCTATTGAGCTATCTCTAGACGTTTCTAAATGGATTACATCATCAATAATCTTGATTAAATCTGAAAGACATCTTTGAGGTACTGGCATGCGTGCAAATTGAGAAAACTCATCTACTATTCTTCTTAGATCTCCCGTTTGTCTAATAATAACATCAGTATACTGGATTAGACTTTCTTTATTCTCACCAGCTATTGGCATAAATTTTTGTTTCAATCTTTCAGCAGATAATTGGATTGGTGTTAGTGGGTTCTTAATCTCATGGGCGATACGCCTAGCAACGTCACCCCAAGCTGCCATTCTCTGTGCATTTACTAAATCTGTAACATCATCAAAAGTCACCACATAACCTTCTAAAGTTCCTTTATTATTCTCTCTTTTATCAATTCGGACTAATAAATTTTCAAGTTTTTCATCTCTTGAAACCTGAATCTCTCCGCGTGCTGCACCAGCTTTCTCTCCTTTTAACTTTACAAAAAGATTTCTAAACTCAGGAACAAGCTTTATCAGCAATTGCCCATCACAGTTTAGCGAATTAAGATCAAGCATATTTGATGCTGCAGGATTTATAAAGTCTATCTCTTCTAAAACATTTAAGCCAATAACGCCTGAAGTGACGCTAGATAATACAGAGTCAAATTGTCTTCTCCCAGCTTCTGACGTTTTATTAGCATCTAATAATGCGTCACGTTGACCTTTAAGTTGTCTAGTCATTTGATTGAATACACGACCTAACATAGAAATTTCATCATCATTTTGATCAATTGATACTCTGCTATCCAAATCTCCTGAACCAACTCTTTGTGCAGCTGCTGCAAGTTGACCTACTGGGTGAGCAATTTTTTCCGCAAACCAAAGCCCAACCCACACTGCGGCTAATATTAACAAAACAGCAAATGCAATATAAATAATGGCAAAATCAAAAAGCAACATAGATCTATCATTTTCATGTTGTTGGTATTGCTTCACTGTTCTTTGGGTTTCATCAAGTAAGTTTAGAATACTTCCATCAACGATCCGGCTTACATACAAAAACTTATCTTGATAAGAATTTAATGATTTTATTGCTCTGAATTCATTATTTACCCAATCTTTGATAATAACTATTCCATCATTATGTATTAGTTCTAAGAAATCACTTGGTGGTTCTTCAAAATCAAACTCATAACTTCTTTCTCCACGTAAAATTAAATCTCCTGAGGAGTTGATTATAAATGCTTCACGAAAACCCCTTTGAAACTGTGGCTGTATCTCAGATAACCACAATCTAAGCACAGCTGAATTTACTGATCCAACTTGAGAATACCTAGAATCCAAAGCAGATGCGAATGTAATAACATCACTTCTAAGGCCTTCTTCATGTTCAGTTTCATAAGCTAATGCTGCCGCGTGGCTAGACTTAACAACATTACTGACCCTGGTAGAAAACCACTCTTCTAATCCAAAATTAATCGTTATCATTGCAAATATAGCTACTAATATAGTTGGTATTAAGGCTAAAATCGCAAAAACACCCGTTAATCTGAGGTGTAATCTTGAACCAGCAGATTTGGCTCTCCTGGCTGCAACTACGATTGCAATGCGTTTTATAACTAAAGAAGCTATAGTTATAACATAAATGACATCGGCTAATAAAATTGCCCTGAAGCTTTGTGAACGAATTTCTTGTTCTACTATATTAAGATAAAATAATGTTGATATAGCTAATGCCGGACCAATTATAACAACAAGTATAGTCACATAATTCTGAAGGCGCGGATTATTCCAATAGCGACTTGCCTTACTAAATATAGTTGAAAGAGACCGCTTCATTATTAAATTTTGTATAACTTTATTTTTCATTATTTCGCTTCAATAACATAATATACTAATTAATGTTGTAATATTATCTCATTTTTTTATTCTTTGTCACGTAAATATCACTTTCTTCAATTTTTTTACGCAATGTATTGCGATTTATCCCTAAAAGTTTTGCACATTTCAATTGATTGCCACCACAAGCATTAAGCGCTATCCGAATTAAAGGATTTTCAACTTCTTTAAGAATACGTTTGTAAAGTCCATCAGTTGGTAGCAATTTTCCATGACGTTCGAAATAGATATTTAGATGCTCCTCAACTGCATCTGACAACTTTTCCTGCTGGATATTTAGTTTAGCAAATTTAGGCTGTTCATTTAAAATAACTTTAAATGCTTCAGCCGAAATATTGTTATCGATAGAATTTAAAGAAAGTGAATATATAATATTTTTTAACTGTCTTACATTTCCAGGCCAAAAATAATCTTTTAAATCTTTTAAAGCTTCATTGTTAATCTTCAATTTGTAGTCTCGATCAGCATTATGTTCGAGCAGAAAATGCTGAACCAAAGAATCAAGATCACTTAATCTAAACCTAAGTGGCGGAACATTAATCGTTAACTTATTAACACGAAATAATAGACTAGGTTCAAAATTATTATCAGAAAATTTTCCCGAATCTTGTGATTTAGCTGTTATTAAAAATCTCGGACTAATTTCGAAATCATAGTCAAGTAGAAGCCTTAACGTTTTCTGCCTTTGCTGATCAAGTAAATCAATATCCTCAATAAGGATCGAGCCACCCTTTGCACTTTTAAAAAAATCAAGAGTTAGCTCAAAATTAGAAAAAAATTCATGATGAACTTTAATAAATGGTAAATTCCTTCTATCGCTAAAATTATGTATCGTGTTAGCTATTAATGTTTTGCC